>ERZ1090861.259-NODE-259-length-34674-cov-12.635316_pt1 | contig 34674 bp, 35 predicted proteins | sample MGYA00478482_ERZ1090861 | MGnify/ENA primary metagenome ERZ1090861 (study PRJEB33644, sample SAMEA5815744) | chicken gut metagenome | biome: Chicken; feature: Gastrointestinal Tract; material: Caecum | place: Ireland | collected 2019-01-01 | study: A study of the... | reverse complement strand
ATGCAACGCTGTATTATGGTCCGCAGCTTGCAGGGGCTGTAATCTCTATTTTGCCCTTGCTGATATTATACATTTTTTTCCAGAAGTATTTTGTCAGCAGTGCAGTTTCATCTGGAATTAAAGGATAAAGAAGAGGAGGAAACTATAGATGCCATATATGATGAGCTACATCAAAAAAGGCTCTGATGTATACAGCGAATTAAACGATGCCATGCATTTGGCGTTAAGTAAAGACGGAAAAAAATTTCAGCCTTTAAGACATAATACAGGAATACTTTTTGCCGAAGCAGATTTTACCGATGGAGGTTTGGCAGGAAAAACGAAATGTCTGACAGATCCGTGGATTTTTCGTTATAAGGACCAGACATGGGGAGTTCTGGCAATTCGACGAAACCGGGGAAACCAGCCGGATAATCGAAAAATCGGCCATATTATGGTTTATCAATGGAAAACACCGGCAGAATATGTTTTGATATCATTTTTGAAGGTTTCGGATAGAGAGATCCGGCGGCCAGCCTGCAGATATGATGAGGAGAGAGAGGTTTACCGGCTGGAATGGGATCAGGAAGGAGAAAGTTTCTGCGGTGAGACTACAGATTTTATAGAAATAAAGAATGTGCATAAAGAGACGAGGAGAATTTCCAATGGAAGAGAAGAATTCCAGTGTGATATCCGGGAGGCTGAAGCTTCTAACATAATAGAGATAACAGAAACAGAGGAGCAATATCTTAGGACGCTTTTGGAAACTCCAGTATTGCAGAGCGTTGAAATAAGGAACAGGAGACTATCCCGAAAATCTGTTCTGGAAGGAAGTGAGTTGCCGAAAGCAGAAGGAATATACAGTGACGGCAGCAGGCGGGAAATTCCGGTGGACTGGGACAGAGAGGAACTGGAAGTTTTAGCACAAAACGGCCCGGGAGAGTGCGAGATACATGGACAATTGAGAAAAAAATGCTATCCGATACCTTTTACAGAAAGAACAGGAGATCCTTTTATCACCTGTTATCACGGAAGGTATCTGATGACCTGGTCCGGGGGAAGGGAGGTCACGATCCGGGCGGCGGACACCTTGGAAGGACTTCACAGGGCAGAAGCAAAAGTGATTTACCGTATACCTGAAGACCAGCCGGAGGCAGGGAATATGTGGGCTCCGGAATTTCATGAGATACAAGGGGTATTGTATCTTTTTACGACAATAGGAAAACAGGGATTATGGTATACTGTTCAATCCTGTATCCTTAAATGTAAGGGAGACCCGGAGCATCCAGAGGATTGGGAGGAACCGGTGCTTTGTGTGAAAAAAGATGGATCTATTTTGAATGAAAAAGGAATCACACTGGACATGACCTGCTTTTCTGTGGAAGGCAGATATTATGTAATGTGGTCTGACAGGATCTTGGACCAGGAACATTATGAGGTGAACTCTTTTGGAACAAATGGAGATGCAACTCTTTGTATTGGGGAAATTGATCCAAAGGAACCGTGGAAACTGATCAGCGATCCGGTGTGCATCTGCCGGCCGAAGTATGGTTGGGACCGTATAGAAAATGAAATAAATGAAGGACCTTACCTTCTGGAACATGGCGAGGACTTGTTTGTGACCTTTTCCGGATCAAGTGTGGGAGTACTTTACTGCGTGGGACTGCTGCAGGCAAAAAAAGGAAGTAATCTGTTGGATCCTTCCAGCTGGAAAGAATTTCCATATCCCGTACTGACCAAAGAAAGTGTCCCAAAGCAGTTTGGACCGGGACATAACTGTTTCATTAAAGATCTGGACGGGCGGGAAGAGGATCTGATCGTTCTTCATGCAAAAGAGTTTGATTTTGATGATCCAGAAGATGAAGATATTATGATAGCTAAAAATCCCAGAAATTCTATAATCCGCCGTGTCCATTGGAATAGACTGGGATATCCGGTTTTAGATATGCAGGAACATCAGGATATCCCGGAGCCGCTAAGAAAAATTCAGGGAAAGATTGTACTTTTTTAATTTGAAATCTGAGATAGAATTCCCCTCTTTTCTGCAAAGAAGGGGGCAAATATATTGCATGGAAAATCATGGAAGTATATAATCAGGATATATAAGATGGAACATACGGATTATTTGGAGGAGAATGGCTATGGGAATTTTGGAAAAGATGAGATTGGACGGAAAAGCATCCTTTGTCACCGGAGGAGCAAGAGGCATAGGGAAAGCGATCGCCCAGGCTTTGGCGGAAGCAGGAAGTGACCTCGCCTTAATAGACATTGATATCGAAGAAGCAGAAAAAACTGCAGAGGCAATTGAAAAAAAGACAGGGAAAAAAGTGATTGTTGTTCAGGCAGATGTGACAAAACCGGAAGACGTAGAAGGTATGATGAAAAGGATCATGGAAGAATTCGGGCATCTGGATGCTGCCTTCTGCAATGCAGGAATCTGTATGAACGTTCCTGCGGAGGAGATGACTTATGAACAGTGGAAAAAGGTTATAGATATTAATCTTACCGGAGTCTTTCTCACTTCCCAGGCAGCGGCTAAAGTTATGTTGAAACAGGGAAAGGGCTCTATTATTAATACGGCTTCTATGTCTGCTCATATCGTGAATGTGCCCCAGCCTCAGTGCTCTTATAATGCATCTAAGGCAGGAGTTATCCAGCTTACAAAATCAATGGCCGTGGAGTTTGCGAAAAGAGGCGTCCGAGTAAACAGCATCAGTCCGGGATATATGGCTACAGAGCTGACTTTGAATTCGGAAAGCCTGAAACCTCTCATAGAGAAATGGAATCATATGGCGCCTATGGGACGTATGGGAAAACCGGAAGAGCTCCAGTCAATAGCTGTATATCTGGCGGGAGATACCAGTTCCTTTACTACAGGAGCGGATTTTGTTATAGATGGGGCATTTACCTGCTTCTAAAATTCAAAATATATAAGCAGATATGGACTGGATACGCAGTTACAGAGCTTGATTCTGTAGCTGCGTATTTTACGTACAGATGTTCATTTGTGGTTTTTAGTATTTACACTGAGACTGCCAGATTATATAATGAAACAGATAAATGCCAGAATATAATATGTACAAAGGCCTTTGAAAAAGAGGCAGAGCCAGAGGAGTGAAAAGAAGGACGGAAATATGAACTATCGATTTGACATACAGTATGACGGAACCAGATACGGTGGCTGGCAGAGACAGAAAACTACAGATAATACCATTCAGGGGAAAATTGAGGAGGTCCTTTCCCGGATGACCGGAAATCCTGTGCAGATACAGGGAGCAGGAAGGACTGATGCAGGGGTACATGCCCTGGGCCAGGTGGCCAATGGACATTTGGATACGCCTATGAGCTGTGAGGAAATCTGTGAATATATGAATCATTATCTTCCGGAGGACATTGAAATCCTCCAGGTCTGTCAGGTTTCCGACAGGTTTCACAGCCGCCTGAACGCTAGAGAAAAGTTGTACCGATACCGTATCGGTACAGGCAGCCATAAAAATGTATTTGAAAGAAAATATCTCTGTCCCCTTCATGAAACTTACGATGTAAAAGCCATGGAACAGGCGGCCGGGTATCTTACAGGTACCCATGATTTTAAAAGTTTCTGCTCTAATAAAAAGATGAAAAAGTCCACAGTCAGGACTCTTTATGAAATCCGGCTTACCCAGCTTCCAAATGAGCTGCAGATTGACTACCGGGGAGAGGGGTTTCTCTATAATATGGTGCGGATCCTGACCGGAACCCTCATCGAAGTTGGAAGAGGAGACCGGAAACCGGAGGAAATTCCAGGTATATTGGAGGGAAGAGACCGGGGGCTGGCAGGCTTTACAGCGCCGGCCAGGGGACTGACCCTGGTAGAGGTCAGATACTAAAGAAGATGGATCTATTGCCATAAATTCGACAGACAGAAAGGCGGTTAAAAATGGAAGAAACCATGCAGGAGAAGATGGAGAGGGAAATCCGGGAGGGAATGGACAAGCTCTACCCGAAAGAGCCGGATCATTTATACAGTAAAATGCAGGTGGAATTTTACAGCTGCAGCTATGAGAAGAAAAGCGTTACACTTCGTTTTCCCATACAGAGATGGGAACTGAACCATATGAGTACGGTTCATGGAGGAATCATTGCCTCGGCTATAGATACTGCCTGCGGAACTGCAGTCCGCAGTGTCACAGGCAAAACTATGATCCCTACTATAAATCTGAACATCAATTATATTTCTCCGGGAATGGCTGGAGACGCCATGCTGGTAACTGCCCGGGCAGACCGGGCGGGCAGACGGATCTGTAATATCAGCGCTCAGTGCAAGTCTGAAAAAACAGGAAAGCTTATCGCTACGGCTACGGCAAATTTTATGATCGCAGAATAAAAAATGCGGCAAAGCCTTTGAAAAATGGAAAAATTATGATACTATATCAGATGTTGACGGATTCCGGCAGAATGTAAGAAAAGCCGGCGGCATTTGAAAGAATTGAAAGAGAAGTCCGCAAGGATAAATACCATAGATGGAGGAGAATAAATTGGAAAAAGAGACAGTAAAGGAAACCGTTTCCAAAAACTTTATTGAACAGATCATAGAGAAAGATCTGGCTGAGGGAAAATATGAGGAAATCTGCACCAGATTCCCTCCGGAGCCTAACGGCTACCTGCATATCGGCCATGCGAAATCTATATTATTAAATTATGGACTGGCAAAGAAGTATAACGGAAAGTTTAATCTTCGCTTTGATGACACCAATCCCACCAAGGAAAAAACAGAGTTTGTAGATTCCATCAAGGCAGATGTAAAATGGCTGGGAGCAGACTGGGAGGACAGGCTGTATTTTGCTTCCGACTATTTTGACCAGATGTATGAGGCTGCGATCAAGCTGATTAAGAAAGGGAAAGCTTTTGTCTGTGATCTCAGCCCGGAAGAGATTCGGGAATACAGGGGAACTCTCACAGAGCCGGGAAAGGAAAGCCCTTACCGTAACAGAAGCATAGAGGAAAATCTGGACTTGTTTGAAAGAATGAAAAACGGGGAGTTTCCTGATGGCAGCCATGTGCTCAGAGCAAAGATCGATATGGCTTCTCCTAATATCAATATGAGAGACCCTATTATTTACCGGGTGGCTCATATGACTCACCATAACACCGGGGACAAATGGTGCATCTATCCTATGTATGATTTTGCCCATCCTATCGAAGATGCTATTGAGGGAGTGACCCATTCTATCTGTACCCTGGAGTTTGAGGACCACAGACCTCTCTATGACTGGGTGGTGCGAGAACTGGAATATCCTCATCCGCCTAAGCAGATCGAGTTTGCAAAACTGTATCTTACCAATGTGGTAACAGGAAAGAGATATATTAAGAAGCTGGTAGAAGACGGAACGGTAGACGGCTGGGATGACCCCAGACTGGTGTCTATTGCTGCTCTCAGAAGAAGGGGATTTACTCCGGAATCTATCCAGAAATTTGTAGAGCTTTGCGGTGTTTCCAAGGCAAACAGCTCTGTAGATTATGCTATGCTGGAGTACTGTATCCGGGAAGACCTGAAGATGAAAGCCCCGCGTATGATGGCAGTGCTGGATCCTGTAAAACTGGTTATTGACAATTATCCGGAAGGAGAAATTGAGTATCTGGAGGTTCCCAATAACATGGAAAATCCGGAACTGGGTGTAAGACAGGTGCCTTTTGGAAGAGAACTTTACATTGAGCGAGAAGACTTTATGGAAGAGCCGGTAAAGAAATACAGACGTCTTTATCCGGGAAATGAAGTAAGGCTGATGAACGCCTATTTTGTTACCTGCACAAGCTGCGAAAAGGATGAAGAGGGCAATATCACAGTGATTCACTGCACCTATGATCCTGCTTCTAAAGGAGGAAATTCTCCTGACGGAAGAAAGGTAAAAGGTACCATTCACTGGGTATGTGCATCTACGGCAGTAAAGGCCCAGTGCCGTCTTTATGAGAATATCGTAGATGAAGAAAAAGGTGTATACAATAAAGAAGACGGAAGCCTGAATGTAAATCCAAATTCCCTTACTGTAGTGGAAGAAGCCTATGTGGAGCCGGAACTGGGAAAGGCAGGAGCCTATGACCGCTATCAGTTTGTACGGAATGGATTTTTCTGCGGGGACTGCCATGATACAAAACCGGGAGCACCGGTATTTAACCGTATCGTATCTCTGAAGAGTTCTTTTAAGCTTCCCGAGAAATAAAAGCGATGAATGATTTAATGATTCCTCTGAAAGAGGATGGCCGGATTCCTATGTACCGGCAGATTTATGATTATATTAAAAATGAAATACAAAAGGGAAAGATGAAGGCAGGAGAAAAACTGCCTTCTTCCCGCCTTCTGGCAAAAAACCTCTGTATCAGCAGAAGTACTGTAGATATGGCCTATGACCAGCTGCTGTCGGAAGGATATATCGAGTCTTTTCCCTGCAAAGGATATTATGTCTGCCGGATGGAGGGGCTTTATTTTTCTATAGAGAAAAAGGTTTTCTCAGAAAAAACTTCTGAACAAAAAGTTTCTGCTCCGGTTTATCGGTGGGATTTTGCCTTAAACGGCATTGCTCCGGGAGGATTTCCCCACAATATCTGGAGAAAGCTTTCCAGAGAGGTGTTATCACAGGAGGGAGACAGCCTTTTTCAGTTGGGAGATCCCTGCGGAGAGTTTGGCATACGCCGGGCCGTGGCAGAATATCTCCACAGCGCCAGAGGGGTAGACTGCGATCCGGATCAGATTATCATTGGAGCAGGAAACGATTATCTTTTAATGCTTCTTTGGGTAATCCTGGGAAAAAACAGGAAGATTGCCATGGAAAATCCCACGTACCTCAGCGCATACTATGATCTGATTCATATGGGATGTCAGATACTCCCCGTTGGACAGGACAGTCAGGGGATACGTATAGAGGAACTGGAAAAAACAGGAGCAGATACGGTTTATGTAATGCCTTCCCACCAGTTTCCCATGGGAACGGTCATGCCCCTGGCACGGAGAATGGAGCTTCTGAAATGGGCTGGTTCCAGAGAGGGAAGATATATCATTGAAGATGATTATGATAGTGAATTCCGCTACAAAGGCCAGCCGATCCCGGCTCTTTCCGGCTTTGACCAGAAGGGGTGTGTGATTTATCTGGGGACTTTTTCAAAGTCTTTAGCTCCCTCAGTCCGGGTCAGTTATATGGTACTTCCCCCGGCGCTGATAAAAGATTATCTGGCTCTGGGACACCTGTTCTCTGTTACTGTATCCAGAACAGATCAGAAAATCCTGGAGATGTTTCTGGGAGAGGGACATTATGAAAGACATCTGAACCGTATGCGTGCAGTCTATAAAAATAAGCATGATCTGATGGTCAGATGCCTGAAAGAAATGTCCCACATATGTGCCTTTTCCGGAGAAAATGCGGGGGTCCATCTGGTGCTGAAATTTTGCAACGGACTGACAGAAAAAGAGGCGGTCCGCCGGGCAAAAGAGGCAGGGATCAAGGTCTACGGAGTATCTGAATACCGGATCCAAAAATCGGAAAAAGAGGAAAATATGGTCCTTCTGGGATATGCCACCATGGAAGACAAAGACATAGAAGCGGCTATGAAGAAATTAAAAGAAATATGGGAAATCTAAAAAGGCTGTTCCATTCATAAATATCCCTGGCATATATGAATGGAACAGCCTTTTTAAAATCTGGCTGTAACGATTACATCGCCTTCACGGAGAATATCTTTTCCCTCGGGGATAATGGAGACTCCGTCTCTTAAAATAAGGACGATAAGGCAGCCTGCAGGGATTGAAATTTTCCAGAGGGGCTTGTTCAGCCATGGATGGTTGGGGCGGATGACATTTTCGTAAAGGGACAGATTCCTTCTGTCTTCAAACTCAGGAGCGGCAGCTACCAGGAGATCATTTGGAAGAATTTCTGTGTTGCCGTTAGGAACGATACTGTCATTGTCCCGGAGAATCATAACAATCAGGAGACCGGAGGGAAGGAAGGCATCCTTTAAAAGACAATGGGCCAGCCGATCCCTTTCTTTTACATGGATTTTTATAAAGTTTACGCCGGTTGTTTCCTGATAATCGTTAAAAGTCCTCTCTACATTTCCGTGAAGATCGATCATCTGAAGCTTTTCTGATACCCAGGGAAGAAGAGTTCCCTGAATGGCAATGGACATCAGGACAATACAGAAGACCAGGTTAAACAGATTGTATTTCATAGGCACATCATTGAGTACTACAAGGATAGAAAATACAATCGAAGCAACGCCACGCAGCCCTGACCAGGCAGTGACGCCGATCTGCCGCAGAGAAGAACGGAAGGGAGCCAGAATTAACAATACACTTATAGGCCGGCCGGCCAGAGTAAGAAAAACCATGATGAGAATGGCCGGGATCAACACCGGCCCTAATTGGGCAGGAGTTACCAAAAGTCCTAAAAGGAAGAAAATGATCATCTGGGAAATCCCTGTGATCGTGTCGAAAAAATGTACCAGATATTTCTTGTCCGGTATGTAATAATTTCCCATTAAAATACCGCATAAATATACACTGAGATAGCCGTTTCCTCCCAAAAGGGAAGGAAGAGCATATGCGGTAAGGGCTATGGCGAAGACAAAGATGGTTCTGCCCTGTTCCATTTCAAAGTTAAAATGCCGAAGGAGCAGGATACCGATCCAGCCAATGAGAAAGCCTCCTGCCAGACCGAAGAAGATCTGCTGAAAAAGCATGAGAGGAACGGAGATTTCCTCACCTGTCATTACAGAGATCAGAACCAGAGTCAGCATGTAGGAAATCGGGTCATTTGATCCGGACTCGACCTCTAAAAGAGAGGCGGTATTATCCTTGAGAGCCAGACTTTGGGAACGGAGGATATTAAATACAGAAGCTGCATCGGTAGAAGCGATTACGCTTCCAATTAAAATACTTTCTGTCCAGGATAACCCAAGGACAAAATGTATAAAGGTTCCGGTAAATCCGGCAGTGAGAAGAACCCCAAAAGTGGAAAGGCAGATAGATTTTCCCAGAACAGGCCTGGCTGAAGAAATATTAGTGCCAAAGCCGCCATAAAACATGATAAATATCAGACAGATGGTACAGATATTTTCTGATACAGAATAATCATCAAACTGTATACCGATGGGCCCGTTTACACCGAAGAACATACCCAGGCCAATAAAGATAAGCAGAGAGGGGACCGGAAGATTTTCTGCAAAACGTCCCAGAAGGATACAGATCATGATCACAATTCCAACTAATAATAATAATTCATTCAATAGCACTCCTCCTTACCCAAAAAAGGGAGTTTCAGGGTGAAACAGCAGAGATATAATCATTGATTTATCTGCGTGTTTTACCTAAAACTCCCAAATAAAAACAGATTAAAAAGTTACTCTTTCAAGAGAGGCCGCTCCTTTGCGGTCCGTAAATTATGATTAAAAATAAGTCGATCTATCAGGATTCCTTTTCTTCCTCAATTGTTTCTTTTATATTTTCTGCAGTTTCCTCTACCTTCTCAGCCGCTTTTTCCACAGCCTCAGCCGTTTCTGCAGCCACCTCTTCCCCGGCTTCCTTTACTTCTTTGGCAGCTTCTGCTACTGTAGAGGAAAAAGAGTCTTCCTCCTCAAAAATGTCATCATCAACAAAATCATCTGTATGCTCTTTTACCTTGCTCACGGCACTGTCCACAGATTTTTCTACAGCATCTTTCAGCCTGGAAGCAACATTAACGGCTGAAGCGGCAGTTTCCTTTATATTGTCCTGAAAATCTGCAAACTCTTCCTGGAGATCAGGGTCCTCATTTTTCTTTTTTACAAAGTAATAAACTGCAGCACCTGCAGCGGCGCCGAGAGCTCCGGCTCCTAAAAGTTTTTTGCCAAAATTTCCCATATTCTCTAAGTCCTTTCTTTTCGTTTCCGATTTTTGCAGTTAAACTGCCCGTTTAATGATATTTTCTCTATTATAATCCAACTTATAAGGAGAAGGGAAGGGGTTTTCATTAATTTTCTATAAAGTTTTTTATGATTTCTGCAATCCCACCGTGCTCATTGTCGGATTTTGTGACATAGTCAGCAGCCTTTTTGACCTCTTTGGTTCCATTTGCCATGGCAATGCCCTTATAGGCTGCTTTGAGCATGGCAATGTCATTTTCTGCGTCACCTGCAGCAAAAGTGTTTTCTTTTGGCACTTCCAGGATCCGGCACAAGATGTCAATAGCATTGCCTTTTGATACGCCAAGAGGCACATGTTCCAGATAGTACTCGCTGGAAAAAAAGAGGGAGATCTTGTCTTTAGCCCATTCTTCTAAAGAACGGCGGTAGGCCTGATGCAGCTCCTTATCATAAAGGCAGGAGGTAAGGACCTTAAAGGGCTCCTTTGTAAGAACGGAGGGGGGATCCGTAACAATGCGGACCGGCATACTGGTATGAGAAGCATATTCTTGCAGTTCTTCCCGGTCTTTCGGTGCCAGTACATAGCCATCTTCATAGGTCTGGCAGTGGATCTGGAATTTTTCAGCCTGATGAAAAATATACTTTACATAGGGAAGGGGGATGGTTTTCTTATAGATTACTTTCCGGGAGATACAGTCGTAGATCAGACCTCCGTTATAAGTAACGGCGTAGCAATGCTCCTGCACTGAGGCAAGCTCCTCTATGTAAGGCCTGGCAGAAGAAAGGGAACGACCGGTAGAGATAATGGTTATATTTCCCTGGCGTGAAGCACGTTCGATAGCTTTCAGGTTTTCAGAAGAAATTTTTTTTTCACGGTTCAGCAAAGTACCGTCCAGATCGGTGAATAAAAGTTTCATTGGCAGACTCCTTTGTAATATATTAAGTTAGCAGGGCTGTGCTGTGCTTTCAGTTTAGCATAGTAAATTTTTTGCGTCAATTTTAAATATACTATTGACAAGAATAGGAAAAGCAAGTAATATAATAGTTAGTTAAAGCTAATTATATAAGATTAATTTTGAAAATATGAAACGGACACAGATCCGTTTTCTTTTCAATACGAGGTTAGAAATAACTAACTAGAAAGGGGCGATTCCATATGAGTATTGTAATTATTGGCGGCAACGAAAGAATGGTGACAAGATATGAAAATCTCTGTCAGGACTATGGCTGTAAAGCAAAGGTATTTGTTAAGGAGCATGGCTCGATCAAGAAAAAAATGGGCTGTCCGGATCTGCTTCTTCTGTTTACCAATACAGTTTCCCATAAGATGGTCATGAATGCTTCCCAGGAAGCAAAAAGAAATAATATTCCCATTGTTCGGATTCACAGGAGCAGTACAGCGGCTCTTCAGTCTGTTCTGGAAGACATTAAAGGAGGACAGGTAAATGCTGGATAAATATCTGATCCAACACAGCGCCCCTACACTGGCCGGATTAAAAACGGCCAATCTTTTCTGGTATACCCGGGAAAAAGAGGAAGTGTTAGAAGAGACCCTGACTCCCTGGAGAGAAATCTTCCGGGAAAAAGGACTGGGACTTCGGGTAATGAAGAAAAATGGAAACCGGGCCCTGCTATATGTTTTCCGGACGGAAAAACTAAAGAGAGAATTGGAAAGAGAAAAAACAAGAAGGATCTTAGAGAGCCAGGGATATGATTATGATACATTTGACGAAGCGATTGAGATCCTGAAGAGCAGAATGGAAGAGAATGGAAGTTTTCCCCATGAGGTAGGGCTCTTCCTTGGATATCCGGAAGAGGATGTCTGGGGATTTATGATAAACAGAGGAAAGAACTGCAAGTGCTGCGGGTGCTGGAAGGTATATTGTGACGAATGTTCGGCCAGGAAGACCTTCTGCAAATTTAAGAAATGCGAGGAGGTCTATCAAAGACTGTTTCTGGCAGGAAAGTCTGTGAGGCAGCTGATCGTGGCTGCTTGACATAGAAAATATTTTTAAGAGAGGTATATGAATATGAAAACAGCAGTTGTATACTGGAGTGGAACAGGTAATACAGAGGCTATGGCTAAAGAAGTTGAGCAGGGAATGAAAGCCGCAGGTGCAGAAGTGGAAGTGTTTGAGGCGGCAGCTTTCTCCGGAGATAAAATGGGAGAGTACGATGCCGTCGCTTTCGGCTGCCCGTCTATGGGAGATGAAGAATTGGAAGATACGGAATTTGCACCTATGTTTGATGACTGCAAGAGCGGTCTGTCCGGAAAAAAGATCGGACTATTCGGTTCTTACGGCTGGGGTGACGGAGAATGGATGCGCAACTGGGAAGCTTCCTGTAAAGAAGAAGGAGCCAATCTGGTACAGGATGGCGTGATCTGCAATGAAGAGCCGGATGATGAGGCAAAAGAAGCCTGCCAAAACCTGGGAAAGGCCCTGGTACAATAAAAGATAACTGACGAATAATCCAGATAGAACAGAGGATCTGACTGTCCTGACAGGGAAAGCCGGGTCCTCTTATTTTTTTTGTTGCATACCATTAAGAGACAGGCTATACTAAAAGGCAGAGAAGGAAGAAAATTTTCAAAAAAGCTTAAAGGAGCATTACATGAAGAAGATCATACTAGCAAGCGCCTCTCCCCGCCGCCGGGAGCTTTTGGAACAGATCGGCGCAGTATTTGAGGTCTGTCCCGCTAAAGGAGAAGAGAAGATTACAAAGACAGAACCAGGTGAAGCAGCAGAAGAACTGTCCAGGGGGAAATGTCAGGAGGTTTTTCAGAGCCTTGAAGATGACGTTACAGTGATCGGTGCAGACACGATTGTCGTCCTGGATGGAAAGATTTTAGGAAAACCCGGTTCTGCGGATGAGGCTGTTCAGATGCTTTCAAGCCTTCGGGGAAGATCCCACCAGGTATTTACCGGCGTTACGGTGATGAGCAGGGAGGGAGAAAAGACACAGACAGTCACTTTCCATGAGTCTACTCAGGTAAGCTTTTATCCTATGTCTGATAAGGAGATAGAGGAGTATGTAAGTGACGGAGAGCCGATGGACAAAGCAGGGGCCTATGGAATCCAGGGAAAAGGCGCAGTTTTTATCCGGGAAATCCGGGGTGATTATAACAATGTGGTAGGACTGCCTGTAGCAAGGCTGTATCAGGAATTGAAAAATATGGGAATCCAGATCAGGGAGTGAGAAGACATGTATAAAGCCTGTATTTTTGACTTGGACGGAACCATCGCCGATACGGTGGAATCCATTGCATATGTGGGAAACAAAACCCTGACTCATTTTCATCTGCCGACCATTCCTGTGAAAGATTATAATTTTTATGCGGGAAACGGAGCGGATGAGCTGGTACGGAAGATGCTGGAAGCTGTGCCGGGAGGGGCGCAGGCGGACTATGAGCAGGTCCGTATCCTATACAGAAAATGGTTTGAGGAAGATCCGTTTTATCATGTAAAGCCTTTTCCCGGTATTGTAGAACTTTTAGAAAATCTGAAAAAAGAAGGTCTGAAGATTGCAGTGCTTTCCAACAAACCTCACAGAGCAGCCATAGAGGTGGTAGAGAAAATCTTTGGCAGGGAGATGTTCCATAAAGTTCAGGGACAGACGGAAAAGGTCCCCAGAAAACCCTCTCCCATAGGAGCTTTGACGATTGCGGAAGAATTTGCAGTAAAACCGGAGGAATGCCTGTATCTGGGAGATACGGATACAGATATGGAGACAGGGCATGGAGCTGGAATGTTTACCATAGGGGTGACCTGGGGATTCCGGCCCAGAAAGGAATTGGAAGAACATCGGGCGGATCTGATCGTAGACAGACCGGAAGAAATCCTGGAATTTGTAAAATGGGCGAAGAGCCGGGAAAATTTATAATAGAACAAGCATGGGTATAAAAAGACCTGCATACATACAAACTATAAGGGAGGAAATAGAATGAACGAATACAGCGATGAGTGCATTTTAACCTTTTTGAAAAATCAGGGACAATTGTTTACTGAACCGGTTGCGGAAACCATGGAAGAAGCGGAGGCCTTTTTGGAGGACTGTATGGCTGCAGTAGTGGACTCTCTGAAAGAAGTGAGGGAGTATTTTGAGGAAAACGGCATGGATGTAGATGGAATGTCGGATGAAGAGCTGGAAGAAGCCGGGGAAGTATTTTCTCTGCCGGGGGGACAGTATCTGATCGTGGAAGGATAGTCTATAACAAACAGGAACAGGAGTGATATCATGAAGAAGAACAGACGGGACAGCGGCCAATTCTGGGACAGACGTTCTAAGGTATATGATGCACAGGTGATCCCTGAATATAAAAGCGCTTATAAAAAGACTGTAAAACGGTCTGCCCATTTTCTAAATAAAGAAGACCGGGTTCTAGAGATTGGCTGCGGTACAGGAAATGCGACGATACCCCTTGCAGGCTGTGTAAAAGAGATTACAGCCATAGATACTTCCAGAGAGATGATGGACAGGGCAAAAGAAAAAGCAGAAAAGGCGGGAAGGACAAATATCCATTTTATAAAGAAGAATCTTATGGACCTGGAAGCGAAAGCCGGAAGCTATGATGCAGTAACGGCGTACAATGTGTTGCTTTATATGAAAAATCAGGAGGAAGTCTTAAAAAGGATCCATAAGCTTTTGAAACCAGGAGGGATCTTCCTTTCAGCTACGGATTGTCTGGCAGGAAATTTTTCCCCTGGGGCGGTGGGAAAATTCTGGAAGAGTAAGTTCGGGCTGATGCCATATGTATCTTTTGAGTCGCCTATCGGTCTTATGAGAAAGATCCAAAAACAAGGATTTTTGGTTCTGGAGATCGTAAATCTTCATCAGAATCCTCCAAATATCTTTATCGTGGCTCAGAAAGTTGAAAAAAGATAAGATTATTAGCACTCATTTCAAATGAGTGCTAATTTTTTCTTGACTTTTCGGATTCCGGGTATTAATATGTTCTTTAGACATAGGTCTGCTGCAAAATCCAGGCCAAAATGCTAAAAGAAGAAAAAGGAGATGTATTTATCATGGCGAATAAGCGTGGTACATTATCAATTAATAGTGAAAATATTTTTCCGATCATTAAAAAGTGGCTGTATTCCGATCATGACATTTTTGTACGTGAAATGATCTCAAACGGCTGTGATGCCATTACCAAACTGAAAAAACTGGAGGTAATGGGAGACTATACATTCCCGGAAGGTCACAAGAATAAGATTGATGTGATCGTGAATCCGGAAGAGAAAACCCTGAAATTTATTGATACAGGTCTTGGTATGACTGCTGACGAGGTAGAAGAGTATATTACCCAGATCGCATTTTCCGGTGCTACCCAGTTTCTGGAAAAGTATAAAGATAAGACCAATGACGACCAGATTATCGGACATTTCGGACTGGGATTCTATTCTGCTTTTATGGTTGCGGATGAGGTACACATTGATACCCTTTCCTATAAAGAAGGCTCCCAGCCGGTACACTGGGAGTGTGATGGCGGTACAGAATACGAGATGGGAGAAGGAAACCGTACAGAAGTTGGTACAGAGATTACGCTGTTCTTAAATGAAGACAGCCTGGAGTTTGCCAATGAGTACAGAATGAGAGAAGTTATTGAAAAATACTGTTCTTTCATGCCTGTGGAAATCTATCTTTCCAAAGCAAATGCTCCTCAGGAATATGAGACCATTGAAGAGTCTGAACTGAGAGAGGATGACGTTGTTGTAGAACATATTCATGAGGAAGCCAAGACAGAGGAGAAAGAAAACGACAAGGGCGAGAAAGAGACCGTAGAGGTTTCACCGGCCAGAGATATGGTGAAGATCAATAAACGCCCGGTATCCTTAAGCGATACCCATCCTCTTTGGATGAAACATCCAAATGAGTGTACAGAAGAGGAATATAAGGAATTTTATCGGAAAGTCTTTATGGACTATAAAGAGCCTCTGTTCTGGATCCATCTGAATATGGATTATCCTTTCAACTTAAAGGGTATTCTGTATTTCCCAAAGATCAATATGGAATATGAATCCATTGAGGGAACCATTAAACTGTACAATAACCAGGTATTTATCGCCGATAATATTAAGGAGGTAATTCCTGAATTCCTTATGTTGTTAAAGGGTGTTATCGACTGCCCGGATCTGCCTCTGAATGTATCCAGAAGCGCTCTGCAGAATGATGGATTTGTGAAGAAGATTTCTGATTACATCAGCAAAAAGGTCGCAGATAAACTTACCGGTATGTGCAAGACAGACAGAGAAAATTATGAGAAATACTGGGATGACATCAGTCCCTTTATCAAGTTTGGCTGTATGAAAGACAGCAAATTTTCCGAGAGGATGATGGACTATATCCTCTATAAGAACCTGGACGGCAAATACCTTACTCTGGAAGACTGCATTAAAGAGAACACTCCTGAAAAGTCAGAAGAAGAGGTAAAAGAAGAACAGGAACAGGCAACAGAGGAGAACAAACAAGAGGCGGACAAAGAGGAAGAGAAAGAGCCTGAGAAGAACAATATCTACTATGTAACAGATGAGGTACAGCAGAGCCAGTACATTAATATGTTCAAAGAGCAGGGACAGGATGCCGTGATCCTGAAACACAATATTGATTCTCCTTTCATCTCCCATGTAGAACAGATAAAAGAGAATGTAAGATTCCTCCGTATTGATGCAGATATCACGGATGCAGTAAAAGAGGAAGACGGAAAGGACCTGGAAAAGGAGACAAAAGAGCTGTCAGAAATCTTTAAGAAAGCTTTAAATAAGGATAATCTGACAGTGAAGGTGGAAAGCCTGAAAAATGAAAATGTATCTTCTATGATGACGATTTCCGAGGAAAGCCGCCGTATGCAGGAAATGATGAAGATGTACAATATGTACGGTATGGACCCTTCCATGTTCGGCGGACAGGAAACTCTGGTATTAAACGCTAACAACAAACTGGTGCAGTATGTCCTGGAACATAAAGATGGAGAGAATATCCAGATGTTCTGTGAGCAGCTCTATGACCTGGCGCTGATCAGCCACAGACAGCTGACACCGGAAGAAATGACAAAATTTGTTGCCAGAAGTAATGAGATCATGCTGAAACTGGCTCAGTAAGATTTATATATCTGTATACCCTGCAGCAGTGTAAAATTTGCATGCAGGCATATTGGCTTGCTGCCTGCATGCATAAACAGGCTGCGTGCCAGAGAAGAAAATAGAAACTGCCCTGTGAAGTACTTATCCGGTACCATCCAGGGCAGTTTTTCAATTTCTGAAGTTATATAAAAAAGGACTACATATTTGCTAAAAGATGCCTTGCTACATATATCCCTGATGCAGAGGCGTGGGACAAAGAATGAGTAACACCGCTTCCGTCGCCGATGATATAAAGCCCTTTGTAGGGGCTTTCCATATTTTCATCAATCTCTACTTCCATGTTATAGAATTTTACTTCTACACCATAGAGCAGGGTATCGTCATTGGCAGTCCCCGGAGCGATCTTGTCCAGGGCCTGGATCATTTCAATGATACCGTCCAGGATTCTTTTTGGCAGTACCAGGCTCAGATCCCCGGGAGTGGCTTTAAGAGTAGGACGGACCAGGCCTTCTTCAATACGGCGGACCGTGCTTCTACGTCCCCGCATCAGATCGCCGAATCTCTGTACGATAACGCCGCCGCCCAGCATATTGGAAAGCCGGGCAATGCTTTCTCCATAGCCGTTGCTGTCCCGGAATGGCTCGGAAAAGTGCTTGGAGACCAGAAGGGCGAAGTTGGTGTTCTCCGTCCGCATATTCACATCTTCGTAACTGTGGCCGTTGGCGGTGATGATCCCGTTAGTATTTTCATTTACTACGATGCCATAGGGATTCATACAGAAAGTGCGGACATTATCCTCAAATTTTTCTGTTTTGTATACGATCTTGCTCTCGTACAACTCATCTGTAAGGTGAGAAAAGATTACTGCCGGAAGTTCTACCCGGACTCCAAGATCCACCCGGTTGGACAGGGTGGGAATGGATAGCTGCCGGCATACAGACTCCATCCATTTGCTTCCGCTGCGGCCTACAGAGATAATACATTTCCTGCAGTCTGCAGAGGTATCCCCGTATATTACCCGGAAGCCCTCAGAAAGAACTTCTACCGTTGATACCGGGGTGTTGAAATAAAAATCAACTTTATCCTTTAATTCCTTATACAGATTTTCCAGAACCACATAGTTCAGGTCCGTGCCCAGATGACGTATGGAAGCATCCAGCAGGTGAAGCTTATTCTGAAGACAGAGCTTTTTAAACCGGGTTCCCGATGTGGAATACAGTTTGGTGTTTTCCGCTCCATGAGAGGTATTGATATGATCCACATAGTTCATCAGATCAAGAGCAGTCTGCCTTCCTACATGCTCATAAAGGGTGCCGCCGAAATTATTGGTAATATTGTATTTGCCATCGGAGAAGGCTCCGGCACCGCCGAATCCGCTCATAATGGCGCAGGTCTTGCAGCGGACACAGGAAGTGATCTTTTCTCCGTCAATGGGACACCTGCGTTTTTCCAGAGGATTCCCAGCCTCAAATACAGCAATCTTCAGATCCGTTGGTTCTTTTGTAAGCTCATAGGCGGAGTAAATACCTCCTGGCCCGGCTCCTATTATAATGATATCGTAGTCCATAATAAATTCCTCCGTTTCACGCCAGTCCCTTCTTAAAGCGGATCATCATCTCCCTGGTCAGGCTGACATCGTAGTCATCATAAGGAATATCCTCTCTTTCAAACCATTGGGCCTCGGACAGTTCATCCTCTTCCAGGATAATGTGGTCGCTGCCCTCCAGGTCACAGTAGAAGCCCATAAGAAGACTGCTGGACAGGGACCAGGGCTGGCTTTTATAGTACTGAATATTTTTTACTTTCAGTCCTACTTCTTCCATTACCTCACGCTTTACGGTTTCTTCCAGGGTTTCTCCGATTTCCGCAAAGCCAGCAATCAATGCATAGCGTCTTGCTGTGCCTCCGGCATATTTGGACATGAGAAGCCGGTTTCCGTTTCTCACTCCTACGATCACCGCAGGAGAGATCTTGGGATACTCGGTGTTTTTGCAGTGAGGGCAGTACATCATCCTTTCCCTGGTGTCCGGCACCAGAGGGTGGCCGCATTTTCCGCAGAATTTCCGGGTCTCATACCAGTTATAGAGCTGATAGCCGGTGATCAGAGCGAAGCCGTTTACCTGAGGTCCCAGGTTCCGGAAGATGATAATGTCCTCCATAGTATATCCGGAAAGTAGGGTCAGAGATTCATCCCGGATAAGATAATAATTTGTCTGGTCGATGGAAAATAAATAGGTATAGGATGTATAAATCTGGGGATAATATTCCCCGGCATACTGAAAATCAGGGAAAGAAAAAGTATCTTCCGTAACTTTTACCAGTACTTTCCTGCCCTGAAAAAAAAGAATACAGTCCCCGGCCTTTGGCGGCACCGGATGATATTCATTGTGATAGCAGTGGCTGCCAAGATCCTGGATCATAAATATAACCTCCGTTTTCTACACAGATTCCCAGAGGATCTGTTGTTGTTTAAAATACTTCAGAACAAGATCATCCCAGGCATGGTCCAGGGACTTGTCCAGAGTAAAGGTCTTCAGAGATGTGCCTGTAGTGCAGGTGAGATGAGATCCGTCATACTGAAAATTCAAAAACAGACCGAAGATTTCCTCAGCCTTATAAGACAGACCGTTTCCCTGAAGGAGTTTTTCCGTGTTTTTTCTGGAAAGGCGGAATATGATTTTAAAGTGGAGAGGAGTTTTTTTCCCTTTTATTATGGAAAAGCAGAAAGGCTTTATATCTCTCCATAGAGCGTAATTTCGTCCTTCTTCCTGAAGCTGCCGGTTTTCCTCTGTGTCAAAAAATCCTTCATGAAGATTCCCTTCAATGGAGTAGGTCACAGAAGTGGTCACAGAGGCTTCACTGAGCCAGAAAGAGTCAAAGGCATTGCCGATCAGAAGCTTTGACATGAAATCTTTAATATCCTGAATTTTTACAGCGATCATATAAATACAGGCCTCATTTCTGATAAGTTTGCAGGACGGTCCAAAGAAAAAAGTTCTTTTGGTACCGAACCAATAACAGTATAAACGAAAAGTAAAAAAAATCCTAGAGTTTTCCATGAAAAACCTTTTCAAATAGAATTTGGTGTGTTATGATAAGACATGGTATTAAAAACTACATAAAGAGGTTGTGAAAAATGAGTTATAAAATTATTATAGACAGCTGTGGGGAGCTTTTGGAGAGATGGAAGACAGATGAACGTATTGAGCGGGCGCCCCTTACATTGATAGTAGATGGAGAAGATATTGTAGATGACGAGACTTTTGATCAGGCCTATTTTCTGAAGAAAGTTGCAGCCAGTCCCAACTGTCCCAAGTCTTCATGCCCTTCTCCGGAAAAATATATGGAGGCATTCGACTGTGAGGCAGAGCATGTATATGCAGTAACTCTTTCCGCTAATCTCAGCGGTTCATATAACAGTGCGGTGCTGGGAAGAAACCTTCTGCTGGAGCATAAGCCGGAGAAGAAGGTTCATGTGTTTGATTCCTGTTCTGCCTCTGTGGGAGAAACGCTTATCGCTCTGAAGATTGAGGAATGCGAACAGGCAGGTATGGAGTTTGAAAAAGTGGTAGAGACTGTGGATAAATATATTGAGTCTCAGCATACCTACTTTGTTCTTGAAAATCTGGAGACATTGAGAAAAAATGGCAGACTCAGCAACCTGAAAGCCTTTGTAGCTACTGCTCTGAAGATCAAACCGGTGATGGGTTCCACTCCTGAGGGAACCATCGCCCAGCTTGACCAGGCCAGGGGGATCAATAAAGCTCTGGTAAAGATGGTAGATTATGTGGCAAAAGGCGCAGCAGACAGCAAAAACAAAGTTTTGGGGATTACTCACTGCAACTGCCCGGCAAGAGCAGAGATCGTAAAAGAAGCCATATTAAAACGGATCCCCGTAAAGGATGTGGTACTGCTGGATACGGCGGGAGTCAGTACTATGTATGCCAATGACGGAGGGATCATAGTGGTTATCTGATACCGAAGAGAAATATTTCAGTCAGAAACCTGTTCCGTGAAAACCTTTTAAAAGGTGTGAAACGGAGCAGGTTTTTTTGTGTAATGTGCCTGAGGATTTCTTATACATATAAAAAGAAATATACATGTAAAATAAAAGAAGGATACACCCGTTGACAATAGAATACTGGAATGTTATATTTGGATTAAATCTATGTAAAATCTAAGTGACAGGAGGAAAACAAAAGAAAGTAAAAAAATGCCGAACTTATAAAATACGGCATAGTTGGTTTTCCGGCTGTCATTTTTTGCTGGAAAAATTAAAAGACAAAAGAGAGAAAAGGAGCATATATGGACATTTCATTTTCTTATTTTTGCCAGGCAGTCCTCTCAAATCCGGTAATGCTTGTTACCGTAGCGCTGACCTTGGGAGTTATTTTTGTAAATGGCTGGACCGATGCACCAAACGCTATAGCAACCTGTATCGGCACACGCAGCATGAATGTACGGCATGCCATCTGGATGAGTGCGGTTTTTAATTTTCTGGGAGTGCTGGTTATGACCCATATCAACAGTTCCGTAGCTTCTACCATCAGCAATATGGTAGATTTCGGCGGAAGGACAGACCAGGCCCTGGTGGCTTTGTGTGCCGCACTGTTTTCCATTGTAGTATACAGCGTAGCGGCATCCGTATTCGGTATTCCTACCAGTGAAAGCCACAGTCTGATTGCAGGTCTTTCTGGAGCGGCTATTGCGGTGCAGGGCGGTATCGGCGGCATCAATTTCAGCGAGTGGGTAAAAGTCCTGTATGGACTGGTATTAAGCCTTGCTTTGGGATTTGTTGTGGGCTGGGTGATCTGCAAAGGGATTGCTCTGATCTGTGGAAGGATGGACCGGAGGAGGACCAATTCCTTTTTCCAGAAAGGACAGATCTTTGGAGCCGCATTTATGAGCTTCATGCATGGAGCCCAGGATGGACAGAAGTTCATCGGCGTTTTATTCCTGGGTGTTGCCTTCTGCAACGGACAGAACAGTGTGGAAGGCATGGTGATCCCGGTATGGCTGATGGTGCTTTGCTCTGTGGTTATGGGGGTAGGCACCAGCGTAGGTGGTGAGAAGATCATCAAATCTGTGGGAATGGATATGGTAAAACTGGAAAAATTCCAGGGATTTTCTGCAGACCTGGCAGGGGCTTTCTGCCTGCTGCTTGCCAGCGTATCCGGTATTCCTGTATCCACTACCCATACAAAGACCAGTGCAATCATGGGAGTTGGAGCGGTGAAACGTCTGTCTGCGATTAATTTTGGCGTGGTAAAGGACATGATGCTGACATGGATCTTTACCTTTCCGGGTTGTGGACTGATCAGCTTTATTATGGCAAAAATATTTATGATGTTTTTTTAGGAGGATAAACAATGGCAAGAAAACAGGATGCTTATTATTTTGATAATTTTATAGCATGTGCAGAAGAATCCTGCCATGCAGCCAGTCTTCTGCGAAAGGTGCTGGGAGATTTCAAGCCTCAGGAGCTGGAAAAATACCTGGAAGAGATCCATGAGATTGAAAACCGGGCAGATGGGAAAAAACATGAAATGCTGGACCGGCTGGCAAGAGAATTTATTCCCCCTATTGAGCGGGAAGATATTGTAGAATTAAGTCAGCATATTGATACGGTAACAGACAAAGTCGAGGATGTGCTGCTGCGGATTTATATGGGAAATGCTCAGGAGATCGAGCCGGATGCCCTGGAGATGACGGATGTGGTGATCCAGTGCTGTGAGAAAGTCCGTGAGCTTTTGACAGCTTTTGCAGATTTCCGCCGTTCCAGGAACCTGAAAGATCTGATCATTCAGATCAATGCCCTGGAAGAAACTTCAGACCGGCTGTTTATGAAGAGCATGAGAAAGCTTCATACAGAGTGCAGCGATCCTCTCCACATTATCGTATGGAGAGAGATCTACATTTATCTGGAGAGATGTGCAGATGCCTGCGAGCATGTGGCAGACACAGTAGAAAGTATTGTTATGAAAAATTCATAAGAAATATCGGGCCCCATATGCGGCCGGCAACAGAATTATGCCGGATATATGGGGCCTTTTACAGGAAAAAGGTAAGTATTCAGCTATATGGGATCAGATTTGCAGCTAACGCTGTTTTCCAGCCGGAAGGATGTTTTGTCAACTGGGAATTGACAAAGGCAGGAAAATCATTTATAGTTAAAGAGCTATGGGATACAAAGTTCGACAGAGGTTCCATGCAAATATTTTTGACCACCCTTTGGGTTAAGGCCATACGGACAGCCGGGTCAACTGCCGCCAGCAGCAAGGGCTGCATTATTGATTGAGTTAGAAGCTCAAATTTTATAAGTTGGTAACTTTACAACCAGTGCATGAGAAAGGTGCACATCAACTTGTGAAACGGTCAATAAGAGTAGTAAAAGTGAGATATTTGCTATATAGACTCTGAACTTTTGGGTTCCATATTTTTTTGACGGTAAGTTCCTGAAAAGGGAACTTTCAGAAGAATGAGAAGAATGTGGAAGGATCACGCAAGTAATGTGCCGAAATGCAGATTGCCTGCGTTTTTTTATTCTATAGAAAAGTCCTTCGGACTGTCCCCTCAAGACGGAGGAGAGGGGGAGTTAAAGCGGGCCTGCCTATTTTGGTTTAAGTAAGAAAGAATAAAAAAGGGATTGCACTTGTATTGATTCTATAAGTTAAAAGGAGTTCCTGATATGGGCGAAAAATTAAGGTTATATGGATTTAATAATTTAACGAAGGCGCTGAGCTTTAACATTTACGACGTCTGTTACGCCAAGACGGCCAGAGAGCAGAAGGATTATATTGCCTATATTGACGAGCAGTATAATTCTGACAGACTCAGGACCATACTGACAACTCTTACAGATATGATCGGGGCTCAGGTGCTGAATATCGCCCAGCAGGATTACGAGCCTCAGGGAGCTTCGGTTACTCTGCTTATCGCAGAGGGATCCATGATCCCGGCGGGAAGCACTCAGGTAGCCCATCTGGATAAAAGCCATGTGACGGTCCATACTTATCCGGAGTATCATCCGGAGACTTGTCTGGCTACCTTCCGGGTGGATATTGATGTAGCTACCTGCGGGGAGATCACCCCTCTTTCCACCCTGGATTATCTCATCGGTTCTTTTGATTCGGATATTATTACCATGGATTACCGGGTCAGGGGATTTACCAGAAGCGTAAACGGGGAAAAATTATTTATGGACCACAAGGTCACTTCTATCCAGGATTACATTGACAGCCGTACCCTGGAGAGATATGACGCAGTGGATATTAATGTATATGAGGCAAATATTTTCCATACGAAGATGATGGTGAAGGAGATCGATCTCCAGAACTATCTGTTTAATACGGACATCTATGAGCTTCCGCCGAAGAAGCGGCTGGATATTATGAACAGTCTGCGAAGAGAAATGATTGAAATCTTCAGCGGACGGAATATTTACTAATTTTAGCAGTTAAGCATGCTTTCAAAAGAGAGCGTATTGTATGAGCAGGAGGTGGGCATATGGGTGAAATATCCCAGGAAAACGCCCCGATTTACGAGGCATTGGAAAGACTGAGAAAGATGAGGGTGGTACCTTTTGACGTACCCGGACATAAAAGAGGAAGAGGAAATCCGGAGCTTGCCAGGCTTCTGGGAGAGAAATGCATGAGTATGGATGTAAATTCTATGAAGCCCCTGGATAATCTCTGCCATCCCGTGTCGGTGATTCGTCAGGCGGAAGAGCTGGCAGCAGAGGCCTTTGGAGCGGCCCACGCATTTTTAATGGTGGGAGGGACCACTTCCGCAGTTCAGGCTATGGTCCTTTCCGTGGCAAAGCGGGGAGAGAAGATCATTCTTCCCAGAAACGTCCACAGAAGCGTGATTGGAGCTATGGTGCTCTGCGGAGCCGTACCGGTATATGTAAATCCCCAGTGTAATGACCGGCTGGGAATTCCCCTGGGAATGACGGTGGAGGATGTTAAGAGGGCCATTGAAGAAAACCCGGATGCCAAAGCAGTGCTGGTGAACAATCCTACTTATTATGGAATTTGTTCCGACATAAAAACCATTGTGAAGATGGCCCATGACCATGGCATGTATTGTCTGGCAGACGAGGCCCATGGAACCCATTTTTATTTTTCCGACCAGCTTCCGGTATCTGCCATGGAAGCAGGAGCAGATATGGCTGCGGTATCTATGCACAAATCAGGGGGAAGTCTCACACAGAGTTCCCTTCTCCTTCTGGGACCTAACATGTCCGAGGGGTATGTCCGCCAGATCATAAACCTGACCCAGACTACCAGCGGCTCCTATCTTCTTCTCTCCAGTCTGGATATTTCCAGGAGGAATCTGGCTCTCAGAGGCAAGGAGACCTTTGAAAAGGTAAGAAGCTATGCAAAATACGCCAGAGCAGAGATTAACGATATTGGAGGGTATTACGCTTTCTGCAGAGAGCTGATCAATGGAAACAGCGTCTATGACTTTGATGTGACCAAGCTGGCGGTCCATACCCTGGATGTAGGGCTGGCGGGAATCGAGGTCTATGATCTTCTGAGAGACGAGTATGATATCCAGATAGAATTCGGGGACTTTGGAAACTTTCTGGCTTATCTGTCTATTGGGGACAGAAAGCAGGATATTGAGCGGCTGGTATCTGCTCTTGCGGAGATTTCCAGAAGGTTCGGGAAAGAAAAAGTGAATCTTATGACCCAGGAATATGTGGATCCTCAGGTAGCGGTGTCTCCCCAGGATGCTTTTTACGCAGATAAAGAAAAGGTGGAGCTGAAGGATGCACCGGGACGGATTTCCGGTGAATTTGTCATGTGCTATCCTCCGGGAATCCCTATTCTGGCACCGGGAGAGCGAGTGACTCAGGAAATCCGGGAACATATTGAATATGCCAGAGAAAAAGGCTGTACTTTAACAGGAGCGGAGGATCTTGAAATCCGCCATCTCAATGTGCTGAAAGGAGTATAGACATGGATTTTTGGTTTTCTGAAAAACAGACAAAGAATGTAAAGCTGTCTATCCGGGTTGACCGGCAGCTTTACAGCGGCCACAGTGATTTCCAGCGGATCGACGTGTTTGAGTCGCCGGAGTTCGGGCGCTTCCTGACTCTTGACGGTTATATGATGCTGACGGAAAAGGATGAGTTTATCTACCATGAGATGATCACCCATATTCCTATGGCAGTACACCCCCATGTGGAGAAGGTGCTGGTCATTGGAGCAGGAGACGGTGGAGTTATCCGGGAGCTGGTCAGGTACCCGGAGATCCAGCGGATCGACCTGGTGGAAATTGACGAGATGGTGGTGGAGGTGTGTAAGAAATACCTGCCCAAGACTGCCTGCCGTCTGGATGATGAACGGGTAGAGATCCATTATGAGGACGGCCTGAAGTTTATCCGCAGATGTAAGGAAGAATACGATCTGATCATTGTGGATTCTACAGATCCTTTCGGACCGGGAGAGGGTCTTTTTACCAGAGAGTTTTATGGAAACTGCTATAAAGCCCTGAAGGAAGACGGGATCATGGTAAACCAGCATGAAAGTCCTTTTTATGAGGAGGACGCCCTGGCCTGCCAGCGGGCCCATAGAAATATAACAGAATCTTTCCCCATAAGTCGGGTATATCAGGCCCATATTCCAACTTATCCTTCGGGCCACTGGCTTTTTGGCTTTGCCTCCAAGAAATATCATCCTCTCCGGGACCTGAGGGAAAAGGAGTGGAATGACAGGGGAATTACTACCAGGTATTATACCACCACACTGCACAAGGGAGCTTTTTATCTCCCGGCATATGTAGAGGAGCTTTTGAAAGATGTTGAGAACAAACGTTGAGACTTATCTGGAATGTGACAGAGATTATGAGGAAGCGGATATCGTGCTTTTCGGAGCGCCTTTTGATTCCAGCACTTCTTTTCGCCCGGGAACCAGATTCGGCAGCAGCGCTATCCGCCATGAGTCCTTTGGGCTGGAAAGCTACAGTCCTTATCAGGACCGGGATCTGAGAGATTACCGGATCATGGATTCGGGAGATCTGGAGCTGAGTTTTGGAAATACCAAGCTGGCCCTGGCAGATATTGAAGAACGGGCACAGACCATACTGAATGACGGGAAGATCCCTTTTATGCTGGGAGGAGAACATTTGGTGACCCTGGGTGCTTTCCGGGCAGCGATTAAAAAATTTCCGGACATCCATGTGATTCATTTTGACGCCCATGCAGATCTGCGCCAGGACTATCTGGGAGCAGAACTTTCCCACGCCTGTGTGCTGAGAAGATGCTGGGAGATGGCAGGAGACGGACGTATCTATCAGTTTGGTATCCGCTCTGGAGACCGGGAAGAATTTTACTGGGGAAAAGACCATGTAAAAACCAGAAAATTTGATTTTGAGGGCCTTGAGGAAATCCTAGAACAACTGAAGGATGTTCCTGTTTACTTTACTCTGGACCTGGATGTGATGGATCCTTCCGTATTTCCGGGAACAGGTACGCCAGAACCTGGCGGGGTCTCCTTTGAGGAGCTTCGCAAAGCAGCCACCCTGGTCTGCCAAAAGGGCAATGTGGTTGCCTGCGACGTAAATGAGCTGAGCCCTCACTACGACCAGAGCGGGGCTTCCACTGCCGTGGCCTGCAAGATCGTCCGGGAGATGCTTCTGGCGCTGGGTAAATAGAAGTAAGCATACGAATGCATGGAAACACGAAAAAGGTAAAAAGATAGTAACATTATAAATACAATAGCCGAAAGTTGAAGGCAAAAAAGAAATCGGAGGAAAAATCATGGGAAAAGCATTGATCATCGGATGCGGCGGCGTAGCTTCTGTAGCTATTCACAAATGCTGCCAGAACAGTGAAGTATTTGAGGAGATCTGCATTGCCAGCAGGACAGTGTCCAAGTGCGACGCTCTGAAGGAAAAACTTCAGGGAACCACCAAGACAAAGATCACCACTGCACAGGTAAATGCAGACAATGTGGAGGAACTGATCAATCTGATCAACAAGGAAAAACCGGATGTGGTGCTGAATCTGGCTCTGCCATATCAGGATCTGACTATTATGGACGCCTGTCTGGCTACAAAGACCCACTATGTGGATACTGCCAATTATGAGCCGGAAGACACGGCAAAATTTGAATACAGCTGGCAGTGGGCTTACAGAGAAAGGTTTGAAAAAGCCGGGATCACCGCCCTTTTGGGAAGCGGTTTTGATCCGGGAGTTACAGGAGTATTCTCTGCCTATGCTCTGAAACATGAATTTGATGAGATTAACTATATTGATATCCTGGACTGCAACGGCGGCGATCACGGCTATCCTTTTGCCACCAACTTTAACCCGGAGATCAATATCCGGGAGGTTTCTGCTAACGGCTCTTACTGGGAAGACGGACACTGGGTGGAGACCAAACCTATGGAGATCAAGCGAGTTTATAATTTTGAAGAAGTAGGAGAGAAGGATATGTATCTGCTCCACCATGAGGAAATCGAAAGCCTGGCTCTGAACATTCCAGGAATCAAGAGGATCCGTTTCTTCATGACTTTTGGACAGAGCTATCTTACCCACTTAAAATGTCTGGAGAATGTAGGAATGACCTCTATTGAGCCTATTATGTTTGAGGGAAAAGAAATCGTGCCTCTCCAGTTCTTAAAGGCAGTTCTTCCTGATCCGGCTTCTCTGGGACCAAGAACCAAAGGAAAGACCAATATCGGCTGTATTTTCCAGGGAAAGAAAGACGGAAAGGACAAGAACTATTATCTGTACAACATCTGCGACCATGAGAAGTGCTATGCAGAGGTAGGCTCCCAGGCAGTTGCCTATACTACAGGAGTTCCTGCTATGATCGGCGCTATGATGATCATGACAGGAAAGTGGAACAAACCGGGAGTTCATAACATTGAAGAGTTTGATCCGGATCCATTTATGGAAGCCCTGAATAAATGGGGACTGCCATGGAGAGAAAGCCATGATCCGGTTCTGGTGGATTAATGAACGGGAAAACACAGGCAGGCTTTTCTACCCCCTATTTTCTGGTGGAGGAGAAAAGCCTGCTCCACAATCTGGAAATTTTAAAAAGAGTACAGGAAGAGGCCGGGTGTAAGATCCTTCTGGCCCAGAAGGCCTTTTCCATGTTTTATGCATATCCTCTGATCCGGAAATATCTGGCGGGGACTACGGCCAGCGGTTTATATGAAGCACGGCTTGGCCATGAATGTTTTGGGGGAGAAACCCATGTGTTTTCTCCTGCCTATCGGGAAGAGGAGTTTGAGGAAATTTTACAGTATGCAGATGATCTGGTATTCAACTCTCCCAGACAGGTGCGCCTTTACGGAAAACGGGCAAAAAAAGAGGGAAAATCTATAGGCCTGCGGATCAATCCTCAGTGTTCCACCCAGGAGGGACATGCTATTTATGATCCCTGTGCACCGGGGTCCAGGCTGGGAACCACTCTGGAGAACTTTGATGAAAGTCTCCTGCCTCTTCTGGACGGCCTTCACTTTCATACCCTCTGTGAACAGGGAGCAGAAGATCTGGAGATCACTCTCCGGGCCTTTGAGGAAAAGTTTGGAAAATACCTGTACCAGATGAAGTGGCTGAACCTGGGAGGGGGACACCACATTACAAAAGAAGACTATGATGTAGAGAAACTGATCGCCATGGTAAGGCGGCTGAAGGAGAGCTATGATCTGGAAGTCTATCTGGAGCCGGGAGAGGCGGTAGTTTTAAATGCAGGACTGCTGGTTTCTTCTGTGCTGGAAGTGGTCCACAATGATCTGGATATTGCCATATTGGATACTTCCGCAGCCTGTCATATGCCCGATGTGCTGGAAATGCCCTACCGTCCTCCGGTGAAAAACAGCGGAGAGCCGGGGGAAAAGGCCTATACTTTCCGCCTTGCAGGACCTACCTGTCTGGCTGGAGATGTGATCGGGGATTACTCTTTTGATGAGCCTTTAAAGCCGGGGGATCAGATTATTCTGGAAGATATGGCTCTTTATACCATGGTGAAGACCAATACTTTCAACGGAATGCCCCTTCCGGACATTGTCTGGGAAAAGGCGGACGGGGAGAAAGTGCTGGTAAAGAAGTTCGGGTATGAGGATTTTAAAGGGAGACTCTCCTGAGGGATATATAAAACTAAATAAGGGGCTGTTTCATTAAAGGAAAATCAGGAGGTCAAATGTATATATATTCTTCCTGTATGTTTAGTGAGACAACCCTTTCAAATTTTTTTTAGACAGTATTAAAACGCAATACTTTTAAAAATGTCTTTGTATTTAGGGTAATTCTCAGCCAAACACATACAATAAAAAGACACCAAAGCTTCTTGCTCTTTAATTTCTTTTACAATGCGATTCTTTATTTTCCCCTCTTCTTCGATAGCTAAATCTGTCGTAAAAGCAATCATGTCGGAATGTTCCAGTAGTTTTCTAAAGTTTTCACGGTCCTCTATAATGATAAAGTGAGTATTAGGCATGAGCTGGGTTACTAAATTTTTCCAGAAACCGATTTTTTTATAGAGGATCAAAGTTTCTCCATCCATATCCTTAAAAGACAGTATTTTTCTTGTGGCCAAAGGATGGCCGGCAGGAAGCAGAAAATAAAGTTCTTCACTGCCCCATAATTGACAGACAACCTTTTGATTGTTAAATTTCTTTGAAGTAATAATAATTTGATAGGTTTGCTCATATAACCCCTTGATCAAGGCATCGTATGTAGTGAGCTCAGTTTCCAAACGGATATTTTCGTAGGATGAGGTGATCGTTTTACATAGGTCATGGAGCGGACGTGGTGCCATAGAGCCAATAGAAATGGTATGCTGTTGTTTTTCCATCATTTTAATAGCAGCCTCCATTTCTTCAAGCTGGCCAAGAATTTTTTGCGCATATTGAACGGCAGCTTTCCCATATTCATTAAGTTCCAATCTGTTTTTTGAACGATAAAATAAAGATATGCCCAGCTCTTCTTCAAGTCTGCGCATGGAGCGCCCTAAGGCCTGCTGAGAAAGATGGAGCTTCCTGGCCGCTTTTGTCAGTGTGCCTGCATCGCTTACTGCAATTAAATAATAAAGTAAATTTGTATCAATCATTTATATCACCCTTCTTATTGTACCAAAAAAAACTGCTCAGTGAAACTTTTTGTTTTACTGAAAGAAAAAAGAAAGTGCTGTTCAAGATGAACGAAAAAGATACAATAAAAGAAAAGAGGAGGAATTAAAATGATACGTAGACAAAAAGAACAATTATCCGTGCAGGCAGAAAAACCGCAAAATGGCAACGGGCTGCTGATCATGAAAAAAATTTTGAATGGACCTGATGAATTAGATCAGAAAGGCCGTGCATTTAATCATTGTTTTTTGGATCCAGGCAGCGGACTGGGCTATCATAAACATAATGGGACAATGGAAACTATGTATATTTTAAAAGGAGAAGCGGAATATGTGGATGAAAAGGGCGATAAAACAGTTTTATATCCGGGAGATGTGACCATTACGGATAGCGGTCAAGGGCATAGCATTTATGCGATAGGAACGGAAACATTAGAATTTATTGCACTGGTGTTATTTAAAGAATGATAATTGTAATGATGAAGAACGATGACAAAGGAGAGGATATGTAATGAAAACTTGGCTGATTACCGGCTGTTCCAGCGGCATTGGCAGGGCAATCGCAGAAAAAGTTTTAGAAAATGGAGATAACGCAGTAATTACAGCTAGAAATAAAGAAAGATTACAGTCATTAGCCGACTTGTTCCCAAAAACTTCTTTACCGGTTTCCCTAGAAGTAACCGATATGGAAAGCATAAAAAACGCAGTTCAATCTGCAAAAAGGCGGTTTGGAACAATTGATGTTTTAGTAAATAATGCAGGCCGGGGCTATAGCGGAGCTGTGGAAGAAGGGGACAACAAAGCAGTGGCCGAACTTTTTGATACCAATTTATTTGGTCCTATTAATTTGATGAAAGAGATTCTTCCCGATATGCGCAAGCAGAAATCAGGAGCAATTATAAACATTTCCTCTTTAGGGGTGCTCACATGTGACGGCGGAACAGGATATTATGCTGCTTCAAAGGCTGCTTTAGAAAAAATAAGCATTGCATTAAGAAAAGAAGTAGAGCAATTAGGTATTAAGGTAATGATTGTAGAACCAGGACCATTTAGAACGAATTTCAGAGTTTCTCATGTTCGGGGGAATAGCCGAAGCATATCTGATTATGCGAAAATTAAAGAAGCCCGCGATCGGCTGGCTGCAGACCCATTTGGACAGAATGGAGATCCTGAGAAGGCTGCCAAAGTAATTGTTGAAGCAATTAATAAAGAGGATCCTCCGAAAATGATTCTTTTAGGAGAAAGCGCAGCGGATCTGGGAATAAAAATCCTCAGAGAGGAAATCCGGGAGATTACAAAATGGAAAGATTTAGGGGAAGCGGTGGGTTTTGAGAAGCAGTAGTTGATAGAAATTTATAAGTGCAGTATAAAAGGCAAAAACCGGAATATTTTTCATGCATAAGTAAAACCTATAAAGTATATAAGAATATATTGCTTTTCTTTATAGAATGTGTCTGGTATATTCTTTACAGAAAATCAGAAAAGGAGAATGACCAGAATGAAACAGTTAAAGAAACAGGCCCTTGGAATCGGTTTTTGCCTGCTTATCGCAGTTCCGGCCTGGCTTTTGGGGAAATGGCTTCCGGTAGTGGGAGGACCGGTCTTTGCCATTTTGATGGGTATGTGCCTTGCCCTTATGATAAAGGAGCAGCCTGCCCTGGAGCCGGGAGTAAAATATACTTCTAAGAAAATCCTCCAGTATGCCGTGATCCTTCTGGGATTTGGCATGAACCTGACAGATATACTGGAGAAAGGAAAACAGTCTCTTCCCATCATCCTTGCTACTATTATTACAGCCCTGGTGATCGCCTTTGTAATGTATAAGGTGCTGAAAATGGACAGCAAGATCTCCACTCTGGTAGGTGTGGGATCCTGTATCTGCGGAGGCTCTGCCATTGCAGCTACGGCTCCGGTGATCGATGCAGATGATGAGGAGATTGCCCAGGCGATTTCTGTGATTTTTCTTTTTAATGTGATCGCAGCCCTGATCTTTCCTTCTCTGGGAGGAGTCCTGGGTTTGAGCAATGAGGGATTTGGGCTTTTTGCCGGAACAGCTGTTAATGATACCTCTTCCGTAACTGCAGCAGCCACGGCCTGGGATGGTATACATGGAAGCAATACTCTGGAAGCGGCAACTATTGTAAAGCTGACCAGGACCCTGGCGATCATCCCTATTACCCTGGTCCTGGCTCTCTGGCAGGTCCGGAAGGCAAAGGCAGCAGGACAGGAAGCCGGGGGAACCTTCCAGATAAAAAAGATCTTCCCTTTTTTTATCCTGTTCTTTATCCTGGCCTCTGTGATCACCACCGTATTTTCCCTTTCCGGTTCCGTGACGGCGCCGATAAAAGAATTAAGTAAGTTTTTCATTATCATGGCTATGGCGGCTATTGGATTTAACACCAATCTGGTGAAACTGGTAAAAACCGGAGGAAAACCTATTTTCATGGGATTCTGCTGCTGGGTGGGAATATCCGTGGTAAGCCTTCTTATGCAGAAGGCTCTGGGAATCCTGTGATCTGTACACAGGAGGATGAAGTAGGAGAAAGAGCTGGCACATTAAACATATATCAGGAATATTTATACATTTTATGGGAATTTGTCGAGCATAGCTTTGAGGCCATAGGCTCAAAGCGGCACAGACTGAGCAATAAAATGTATAAATATTCTCGATTTTGATTAATGTACCAGCTCCTTGCTTTTGTATAGCATTTAAATAGACAGAGAACGGCTTATGTTATGACAAACTCTTTTTTGTATGGCTTAATTTTTCCAGATACAGGCGAAGCAGCTTCCATGCGCCCCGGCCCAGGAAAAAAAGAAGGATCCCAAAGAATGCAGAACAGAAAAACTCCGCCACAGGGTTCAAGTCTATAATGCCATAAAAAACGATCTGCATATTCTGGATAAAGGGAATTTGCAGATTTAACAGATAGTCAAACATTTTTACAGCGCTCAGGACAGGTGCGGCTATTCCACATAATAGGAAGACAGGAGCAATAACTGCCAAAACAGGGATGACGACCATACCGGAAAATCCTGCAGCTGTATAGAAGGCCCATAAGATCAAAAATCTTTTCACACTGCCTCTTTTTTCTTTTACCAGCAGATCTTTCAGATAAGCTTTTGCCAGATCTTTTGGACTCCCTAAACGATCCAGGATCTGTTTGGAAGACATCTGTTCACTTTCCATTTCCAGCATTGTACTTTTAATTTCTTTTACGATATCGGCTCTTTCAGAAACCGGAAGGGGTTTCAGGTGACGGTCCACCGCAGTCAGATATTTTTCCAGGGATTGGTTCATGGGGATCCTCCTTTCAAGGCTGAGATAATATTTGATAAATGGTTCCATTCCTTTGATAAGACGTTCAGATACTGCTGCCCCTCGTCAGTCAGGGCGTAATATTTTCTTGGAGGGAGCCCTTCTGCAGAATCTCTCCAAAATGAATAAAGATACCCTTCTTTTTCAAGTCTTCTGAGCAAAGGATAGATGGTGCTTTCTGTAGAAGCAATAAAAGGATAAGCATTTAGTTCCTGAAGGATTTCGTAACCGTAACGGGGAGTCTGTCTCAGCAAGAGAAGAACACAGTATTCCAGGGTTCCCCGCAATATCTGAGATTTCCATTTTTCAATATTCATAATACCCTCCTTAACAAGGT
>ERZ1090861.257-NODE-257-length-34740-cov-11.772928_pt1 | contig 34740 bp, 26 predicted proteins | sample MGYA00478482_ERZ1090861 | MGnify/ENA primary metagenome ERZ1090861 (study PRJEB33644, sample SAMEA5815744) | chicken gut metagenome | biome: Chicken; feature: Gastrointestinal Tract; material: Caecum | place: Ireland | collected 2019-01-01 | study: A study of the... | reverse complement strand
ACTATAGCGGAATACCTTGTGAAAAGATAGCCATTATTTTATTGAGCGCTTACGATAATCGTGGAGCATATCCTGAATCGTGGCTATATCCTCGGCCGGGAAAGCCGTGCAAAACCGATTGATCCTGGCAGAGTCTGAAAGAGTGACTTCCCGGAACCAATCCTGTACCAGATCAGAGAACAGTTTACGGATTTCTCCATTTGGAATCCATAGCCTGAATATGTCCGCCTCCGCCTGAGGTACATGCGTTCCTGTCAGGTATCCTGTAGAATAAAGTACACTCCAAACATTGTCAACGCCATCTTCTATATCCCGATAGGTCAACTCCTGTTTAATCCTTTTTGTTATCGCTTTGCCGTTTAACAGCTCTTCCACTTCATCTTTTGTAGTCTGATCCGCCTTTTTCAGCAGACGGAGAATCAGATCATTTCCACTGGTATTCGCCCAGTAATTCTTTTGAGGGGCAGAGGGATCAGCCAGTAATTCATCACAATAATTGATTACATCCCATGGACAGTATACATCAATGTTGCCGAAACGATATCCATCGTACCAATCTCGAATTACATTTTTATGAGATGAGAGACCATAGAACTTTAATATTTCATCTACATCTGTCTCGGTAAAACCGAAAAACTCATCATACCGGACATCCGAGATCGTGTGTACTTTCAGATTGTTCAGCCCTGTGAAGATACTTTCCTTGGAGATCCTGAGGCAGCCGGTAAGGACAGCAAAATACAGGCTGTCGTTGGTTTTCAGCGCATTTCCCAGCAGGTTACGGATAAGACTTACCATCTCGTCATAATATCCGGCCTGAAACGCCTTATCCAAGGGTACATCATACTCATCGATTAACAGGATAGTCTTCCGGCCATAGTGCTTTTCAAGAAGTTGTGAAAGTGTCCTGAGACTGTCGATCAATGCGGCATCAGACATGGCGTATTTCGAATTCCCTTTTGTGTCTATACTGACCAATTGATCATACGAATTTTTATCATCCTTATCCAGTTTGGAACTTTCACGCAAAAAACGAAATCTTCCAGCCTCATTCCCTATGACTGTTCGCAATGCCGCCAATGCTGACTCATATTTTAAGCCATCTACACTTTTCAGGCTGATGGAGATCACAGGAAACTTTCCCATGTATTCTTTACATAAGGCCTTTTCCTGCATGATCTTTAGCCCGTCAAAACATGATGTGTCACTTCCGATTTCAAAAAAGCACTTCAGCATGCTAATGTTCAGTGATTTTCCAAAACGTCTGGGCCTGGTAAATAAGTTTACTTTTCCCCAGTTTTGTAAAAGTTCTTTAATGAACATGGTTTTATCTACGTAATAGAAATCTTCTGTGAAAAATTCTCTGAAATTTTCGATACCGACAGGAAGTTTCTTTTTCATCGCTCCACGCTCCTCGTATTTAATCTTTACGCCGTTACCACCATACATTCTTTTTCATAAAAGGCAATTCCGTACTTGATAATTTTTCTCATGCTCCGGCGCTTCAGACCCTCTGCATATTTCTTATCTTCAATCTGTTCCAGGGCTTCTTTACAGGCTGTCTCCAGATTTCCGTCATCCGCATATTTTAGCTCAATCACAATCCCAACTCTCTCCGGCGTCTGGATGGAAATGTCACTGTATCCTTCCCCTGTTTCTGCATTGGACTTTACCAGCCAGCTGTCCTGGCTCTGTAAAAGGCCAAGCAGCATCCCGTGATAGAAGTTTTCCTTCATGTTCCTGCGTACCGCTGTATCTCTTACACTGATAGAATCCCACAGGTAATCTCCCAGCATCTCCTGGATCGTATCCGTATCACCGGACGGAAACGCTGCGCAGAAGCGGTTGATCCTTCCGGAGTCTGCCCGGGTTGTTTCTTCAAACCAGGCCTTTACCAGATCAATGAACAATTCCCGGACTTCCCGGTTCGGCAAAGCCAGCTCCATTCTTTTCCCCGGCACTCTCCTGCGGCAGGTCAGGTATCCGGTGGAATAGAGGACGCTCCAGATATTATCAATGGAATCCTCCACTTCCCTGTAGGTCAGTTCCTGACGGATGGTTTTCGTGATAGTTTCGCCGTTGATCAGCTGCTCAACATTACTTTTGGTGCTTTGGTTCGCTTTCTTAAGCAATCGCCGGATCAGATCGTTCCCGCTGGTATTTGCCCAGTAATTTTCCGGTTCGGCATTTGGATCTGCCAGAAGTTCATCGCAGTAATTGATCACATCCCAGGGACAATACACATCCGTGTCCCCAAAATGATACCCATCATACCAGTCTCGGAGCACATCTTTGTAAGAGGACAATCCATAGAAGTTCAGCAGCTCGTCCACATCTGAATCAGTGAAACCAAAGTATTCATCATACCGGACATCCGAGATCGTGTGTACTTTCAGATTGTTCAGCCCTGTGAAGATACTTTCCTTGGAGATCCTGAGGCAGCCGGTAAGGACAGCAAAATACAGGCTGTCGTTGGTTTTCAGCGCATTTCCCAGCAGGCTGCGGATAAGACTTACCATCTCCTCATAATATCCGGCCTGAAAGGCCTTATCAAGGGGTACATCATATTCATCAATCAACAGGATGACTTTTTGGCTGTAATGTTTTTCAAGGAGCTGTGAAAGTGTTTTCAGGCTCGCTGCCGCCATGCCTTCTGTCATGGCGTAGAACCCGCCCTGCGCAGAACCTGTTTTTGTCAGTTGTGCATAAGCGTCTTTATCATCCTCCGATAGATGGGCGCTGTTCCTTAAGAAATGGAACCGCCTGGCTTCATCCCCGATCAGTGTCCGCAATGCTACAGACGCTGACTGAAAGCTCCGTCCATCCACACTTTTCAGGCTGATGGAGATTACAGGGAATTTCCCCATGTATTTCTCACACAGTTCTTTTTCCTGTGCGATTTTTAAGCCTGCGAAGAGATCCGGGTTGCTCCCTATCTCAAAAAAGCTCTTCAGCATGCTCATGTTCAAGGTCTTTCCAAAACGTCTGGGACGGGTAAACAGGTTTACCTCCCCCCAGTTTTGTAACAATTCCTTAATGAAAAGAGTTTTATCTGCATAATAAAAATCATTCGTCCTGATTTTTTCAAATCCATCGATTCCAATGGGAAGCTTTTTCCTCATTTCCCGTCACACTCCTTTCCGGTACCAGTGGAATAGGACAGCCAAAGGGTATCACCTGCCGATTATGTACCTATTTTACCGTTAAGCCTCAGGACAGTCAAGCCGATATGGAATAGTCACATTCATCCGAACAAGTCTCCGTAAATCTGACGGATATTCGTTGGTATATGAACACTGTGGATATAGCCAAAAGTCAGATTGCGGTCCCGGATAAGACGCAGATATTTTTGATAGGTGCTGTGGGAAATAAAGTCTGTAAAGAAATAGATATAGTCTGCTTTTTCTAATATGTGTTCATCTAAGGTTCCAGAGACCTGGGGACTGATGAACACCCAGCCGGGAAATTTGTTTTTTAACTTGGATGACCAATTGGTATGGCCCCCGATGATAATGATCTTTTTAGCGGAAATCGCCGTTTCCATTGCCGCAGGATCCAGGACGGCGGTTACGGAACTTTCTTCAGACATCTGGTAAACATGATTCCTGAGTGCGGTAAGTTCTTTCTGCTGATCTTCGTAGAGGGTGCGAAGTGCCTCAAGCTGGCCGGAAATTTTTTTGGACTCCGAATATAAGCTGCGAAGATGACAGAGTTCCTGCGCCTGCTGGTGGGACTTTTTACGCAGTGAATCAATTTCCGCTGTCAGTTCCTGGTGCGCAGCGGTTTCGGAAGAAGCCGGGGCTTTAGAAACAAGGGGAGTCTCTACGGGATTTTTTTCAGCTTTTTCGCCGCTGACATTATGAGAAGGATTGTATAAAGAATCATCGGTACCGGAATCCGGCTGCTGCTGGAGAAAAATATAGTGAAAGGAATCTTCTGCGCTGTCAGATGCAGAAGTCAGCGCAGTCACGGTATTGTAGAGGACGCTGTACAACTGTATTTCTTCAAAAGAGTAACTGCGGTCAGGATGTTTCAGTCTCAGGAGGGCCAGGGTTTTTGCAAAATCGAGCCGGATTCCCTGGATTTCCGTACTGCAGCGATAAACATAGTCGGAGGGATAACCATTATGGAGAAGACTGGTGCTTACAAATCGATTTGCTGCTTTCCAGGTGCGCAGCCGCCGGTCATTGTAAAAGTCTTCCGGAAGGTCTTTTAACCATTCTTCAATGATTTCCTGAGATTCTGTCAGCTGAGCGTTGGGAATCTGCAGGAAAAGGTCCTTGGTTTCCTCATCTTCTTCCCGGCATATTTCATCGAATCTTGAATCTAATGCCACATATAGATAGGAACAGTCATGGTCTTTCTCAATTCCGAAAAATGGACAGATGCACAGGATCCTCGCCATGGAGTAGACTGAAATATAACGTACGCTGTCTTCGGACAATGACAGAACTTCCTGGGCATGGATATGCCGGAAACGTTTCAGCTGCTGGTACTCTTTCCGGTAATAAGTTTTGTAGAGATTTCGAAACAGAGAGATGGAAAAGGCACTGCCGTTTTTGGCGGAGAGATACATCAGGTTCAGGATCTTGCGTCTGACACAGTGCTCCATATCGGAATCCGAAGGGTGGTCATGGCCATACAGCCAGGGAGACAGATGGGAAAGTGCGGCGTATTCATGGAGAAGAAAGTCTCTGGCGATAGCGGCAAAGTCAAGTTCCATATCGTATGTAATAAAATCTTCCAGAAAAAGACATTCGCATCCGTATGGATCCGGCAGGAAGGAAGAATCTCCGCTGGAGTTTTCTTCCATAAAGCGGCACAGATGCAGTCGTGTCATGAGTCGAAAGCTATCCGGATCCAGGGAATCTTCAGAAAATGGAAAGTCCTCATCAGAAGGAGGAAGAGAAAAGGGCGTACGTGATTTCATAGGGATTTATCTCCTTAGAATGATTAAAATGAATATGTCTTTACTTTACCATAGCAGAGCCGGGCAGTCAAAGTGAAAATAACGACAGTAAAATATATGAAAAGCTTTTTCAGAAAGCGGTTTATCCGGAGAATTATAGAAAAGACCGAGGCCAGGATACCGAAATTATTCTTGTCCCCCCTTCAGTAATGTGATATCTTTATATAGGAAATGTATTTCTGCGAAAGAACGATTGATGAGCGGACTATAAAGAAACGGTGAATATTAATTATAGAAGGAAATAAAAATCTGTATGTTCAAAATGTATGCATCTGCAAATGAAAAAAACATAAGGAAGGATAGTCGTCTCCCCTGGCTGGACATGGCCAGGGGAATCGCCATGTTGTTTATTATTATCGGCCATTGTGATGGTCTTCCTCAAATACTGAGACATGCTATTTTTTCTTTCCATGTCCCTCTATTTTTTATCCTAAGCGGATATGTCTATAAGAAAAAAGAGAAGTCTATAAGGAAAGATCTGAAGCAGTTGATAGTCCCCTATATTATTACGGTATGTGCTGTGATAATCTTTTATGTGTGGGGAGCCGGAAGAGTAGATCTGGATATGATAAAAAATATAGTAAAGACAGCATTGTATGGCTACGGATCTGCATATGGTGATATTGGTATGATCGGAGCCCTTTGGTTTCTTCCTACCATGTTTATTGCCAGAAGGCTTATGAATTTTGTCTTCTCCCTGGAATTAAAGGAGACGCACAGGTTTTTGGCTATGCTGTTTCTGATGATTTTAGGGATCAGAATAGGAGCTGTCGTGTGGGTTCCTATGAATGTAGATATAGCAATGGTGGCTTCTGGATTCATGTATATAGGATACTTGCTCAGAAACAGAAATATTTCATTGAAGAAGGATATAGTTGCAGGCTGCTTTTTTTTATGGTTTGCAGCAGTGAAAGCAGGAGAAATGGAATGGTCTTCCCGGATGTATGATCCGTGGATGATTAATTTTGCCGGCGCTGTGGCAGGAAGTATTATAATCTTATATCTATGTCAGAAAATGGAATCGATAACAATTTTGAAGAAAAGCTTGTCTTTTGTAGGAATGCATACGATTCTGCTATTATGCATCCATGACCTGGACTGGAGACTTCCCTTTGATGTGTATTGGGGGTTCCTTCAGCAGTTTCAGGGTGAGAAGATATACTTTTTCATGTCAGTGCTGTGCAGAATGGGATTTGACCTGCTTGTGATGCTGATCTGCTTAGTGATTTACAGGGTAGTAAAGAACGCAGTATTTTCCCATAAGAAAAGTTTTTCATAAAAGCGGGAGGATAGGGATGGAACAACAGTCGGTATGGAGCCTGATCCGGGAGGACTTAGAGGCATATGAGAAGATTGGAGAAAAAGGATTTTTTAAAGTGTTTTTAAAACAATATTTTAAAACTCCGGGGTTTAAGGTGATATTTTATATGCGCTTATGTAAGGCGGCAAGCGGTTATAAGCTTTTAAAGCCACTATATTTGCTTCTCAGGCTGAAATTCAGACGGGTGCAGGTCAGATATGGTATCCAGCTGGATTATAGAACACATATTGCAGGGGGATTTTCCATTATGCATTATTCAGGGATTGTAATATCCGCTGAGAAAATAGGCAGACATGTGCAGCTGCGCCAGGGGACTACTCTTGGAAATACCGATAAGGGAAAACCCACAATAGGAGATCATGTTTTTATTGGCGCAAACGCGACAATTATCGGGAATATTACTATAGGTAATAACTGTACGGTAGGAGCCGGCAGCGTTGTGACAAAATCCTTTGAAGATAATAGTATTATTGCAGGGAATCCTGCAAAAGTCATCGGCCACAATACCAGTCTGCAGGAATTTTAAGTAACTATTTCCATAAGCGAAGACTCCGATGCTGCAGCAGCGAGAGAGCAGCGCTAGCTGCGAATCTGAGCTGCGTGGCTGAATAGTTAGAATTTTACAGAATGATTGGCTATATTATGGCTTTAAAAATTTGTGATTGTGGTGTAAAATAGAGATGTTACTGTGAAAAAAGTCTAGAGGAAAGGAAACATGAAAAGAGGAACAGTTAAGAAATTATTAGCGGTAATGCTGTCGGTGGGAACAATAGCAGGTAGTTTTTCCTGGGAAGGAACAACTATATGGGCGGCAGAGCTGACAGAGGGAAATGAAGCAGGTATACAGCCGGAGGAAGAAGGAAATAAAGGCACTGATGAGAGTCAGGACAATTCTTCTGAGTACCAGGATATATCTGGAACAACCCAGAATGAGGAGGCAGAACAGCAGCCAGTTCAGACACTGCCGGAGAGCTTAGAAAATAATGAGCAAAATGCAGAAGAAACTCCGGAGTCAGTTCCGGAAGTTGAAAGCGATTCTCTCACCGAGGATCAGGTGATAGAGGAACCGGCAGAGGAAGAAACGATATCTGAGGAGAACGTAGAGACAGAACAGGAAGCAGAAGGAGAAGCGTTAGTAGCGAACAGCTGGAGGTTTAAAGATGGCGTTCCTATTCCGGAGATTGCTTCCAGAGCAGCAACCTATCCCTATGCCTGGGAGATGGTTGATGGTCATTATGTAAATAGCAGAGGAGAAGTGATTCCCGGAGCAGTAAAAAAGGGAATTGACGTAAGCTTCTGGAATGGAACTATTGACTGGGAAAAGGTAAAGGCGGATGGTATAGATTTCGCAATTATACGTTGTGGTTATGGTATGGATCAAACAGATCAGGATGATACCCAGTGGGCCAGAAATGTTGCAGAGTGTGAACGCCTTGGCATTCCTTACGGTGTATATCTTTATTCTTACGCAGACTCAACGGCGAAGGCAAGCAGTGAAGCAGATCATGTACTCCGTCTGCTTCAGGGCCATAATCCTACATATCCGGTTTATTACGATTTAGAAGATGATATGGTATTGAATGTTTCTGCCAGCATGAAAGGTCAGATTGCAAAGACTTTTTGTGATAAGATAGAGGCTGCAGGATATAAGGTTGGAATATATTCCAATACAACCTGGTTTAATGAGGAGCTCACAGATCCGGTTTTCGATAATCCTAACTGGTCTAAGTGGGTAGCCCAGTGGAATGTAAGATGTGAGTATGAGGGAAGCTATGATTTATGGCAGTGTACTTCTACAGGAAGTGTTGACGGTATTTCCGGGAATGTGGACCTTAACTTCCTGATGGAAGGCGCTTCTTTTGGTACAGGCGAACCGTCAACTCCACAGGAACCGACTCCGGAAGTGCCAGAGCGAGTACTGCAGTATGATAACGCTTCAGGAAACTGGTATGTTTATACGGATGGCAAGCGGGACACTACTTATACAGGCGTTGTTCAGAATGAGAACGGCTGGTGGTATGCAAAGAATGGAGTATTAGACTGGACTTATACAGGAGTCGCTCAGAATGAAAATGGCTGGTGGTATATCAATGACGGCTGGCTGAATTGGGATTATACAGGAGTGGCCCAGAATGAGAACGGCTGGTGGTACATTAATCACGGAGCGGTAGACTGGACGTATACAGGAGTGGCCCAGAACGAAAACGGCTGGTGGTATATCAATCATGGCGCTTTAGATTGGACGTATACAGGAGTAGCCCAGAATGAGAACGGTTGGTGGTATATCAATCACGGAGAAGTAGACTGGACCTATACAGGAGTCGCTCAGAACGAAAATGGCTGGTGGTATATCAATGACGGCTGGTTAAACTGGAATTACACCGGTGTAGGCGAAAACGAGCATGGCTGGTGGTATATTAACAATGGCTGGTTGAACTGGAATTATAATGGCAGAGTCACTTACAAAGGAAGGACATACTCTGTTGTCGATGGTTGTGTGATCCATTAATACTATAATTGAATAAATACATAGAATGGAAGGTGGATGACGGTACAAAGTGCTGTCGATCCACCTTTTATCCTGGCTTTTATTATTGATAAGATATATAATTTAATTGAATTTATTTTCAGAAAAATATTTAACCGAAGAGGAGGGAAAGTACATGCATAAAAAAGCAGGAGAAATTCTTGCGGCTTTTTTTCTAACACTTTTGTTTACGGTACCCGTATGGGCACAAAATGAGGCCGGTAGCGGGCCGGCATTGCTATATGATGATGCCAGCGGAAACTGGTATGTATATACGGATGGCCAGATAGACTGGGATTATACAGGGGTAATAGAAAATGAGCATGGCTGGTGGTATGTAGAAGACGGAATGCTGGATTGGAACTACACAGGAGTAGCCCAGAACGAAAATGGCTGGTGGTATATCAGAGATGGGGCTTTAGATTGGGAGTATACAGGCTTAGCCCAGAATGAAAATGGCTGGTGGTATATCAACCATGGAGCCTTAGATTGGAACTATTCGGGAGTAGTTCAGAATGAAAATGGCTGGTGGTACGTAAACCATGGAGCCTTAGACTGGACGTATACAGGAGTGGCTCCAAATGAGTATGGCTGGTGGTACATTAATGACGGGTGGCTGAATTGGGACTATACAGGAGTAGCCGCAAATGAGTATGGCTGGTGGTATATTAATAACGGAATGCTGGATTGGAGCTATACAGGAGTAGCCGCAAATGAGAACGGCTGGTGGTATATTACAAATGGGGCAGTAGACTGGAATTTTACCGGAGTAGGTGAAAATTCCAGCGGCTGGTGGTACTTTAATAATGGGTGTCTGAACTGGAATTATAATGGTTCGGTATCTTATAAAGGCAATACATATAAAGTTGTTAATGGATGGGTAGATCAGAATCTGTCCTGGGTAAATGATCTGAAAGTTTCTAAAGAATGTTCACAGCTGGTAATTGTTTCTGTTTACAATACAAACTATGCAACCATTTCTTTACATACCCAATATGATGGGGTCTGGCAGGATGATTTTTCTGTGACTGGGAGAATAGGCTCCAGAGGAATTGGCAAACAGAAGGAAGGGGATAAGAAGACCCCTACCGGAGTTTACGGACTGAACACAGCTTTTGGCATCAAACCGGATCCGGGCTGCCCGATAGGTTATACCCAGGTAAATGAGAATCATTACTGGGGAGGAAAGCCGGATCAATACTATAACGCTTTTGTGGATGCTTCCCAAATCCCTGATTATAATCCGAGGGGCGCTGAGCATATTATTGATTATGGAGCTGTTTATAATTATTGTGTGGCTATTGACTATAATTCGGAGGGAATAGTAGGAAAAGGAAGCGCAATATTTCTTCATTGTTCCGGTAGGGGTGCTACTGCCGGATGTGTATCTATGCCGGAAAACAATATGGTTACTTTACTGAGAAATCTGAGAAGTGATGCGAAGATTGTCATTGACTTTAGTTCAAATATCAGCAAATACTAATTGAAGTGTTGCAGAGATGACTTTAATCCGACAGGGAGCCGCCGCATTAATCAAAATCGAGAATATTTATACATTTTATTCTTGAAATATGACTAATGAGGCAGCTCCCTGCTATATATGGATACAGCTATTTTTGCTTTGCAAAGAAACTGTATGGAACAATGAGCAATGCACATTCTATGGCCTGTAAGATATAGCGTGTATGCTGAGCTGGTGTTGTTATCAGAAGCAGAAGACTGACTGTCGCAATAGGCACAATGGCAATAAGTTCCCGGTTTCGTTTTTTTAATATCAGAAGAGCAGCACTGAATATGATCGCAAATAAAGAGAAACCTCCTCTGCTGCATAAATCCCTGTAAATAGGAAGCTGGGAAGTAAGGCTGGTCCACGGTTTGATAAAAGAATAAAAACTGTTATAGGTGATCAAATCATAGTTTTCCGTAAGTGAGGAGACACCCCATTCTCCATCAGAATCAACAGGACGGCCTATTTCCCATATAATAGAGCTTGCATCCAGCAATGCGGTAATATAAATCACAGGATGTGTTAATGCCAGTTTAGCGTTGATACGAAGCAATTCTTTTCCTAATCCCTGATTTTCTACGGCATCTGCAAAGGCCCAGACCCGGTCTCCGATTTTTCCCCAGGAACGTGTAATGTCATCAAGATAATATTTGCTGTAACATTCAGCATAATCTTCAAGAGGCATAATCCGCTCCAGGATTTCTGTATCCTTTTCATCGAAGGTCACCCCGTTAGCTGCAGCAGCTCCGATCATGGCAAATGGAGCGGTATAAGTTGCGTAAGCAGGGTTCGGCGTTGCGTTTAATATGCGGAAAGAAAGGACCGGGACAATGGCTGTGTAAAGAGCCAGTATGGCGCATATAGATGCAAGGATCCCGCGGATTGCCTCTTTTTTCTTTTTCATACAGAAAAGCAGAAGGATTAACAGTGTGACCATGACAGGAATCATCTGCGCATGACGGAACAGCGCGGTGCCAAGTCCGGAAAGAACCAGCAATATATAGGTTTTTCTGCCTGTCTTTTTTGTAAGGAGGATAAACAGCTGCAGCGTAAAAGCAACAAGGCAGATACTGTACACAATATCTTTCATCATTACCTGAAGATACAAAAAAGGAGTAAAAATAAATATAGATGCGGCAGTATAAATACGTGCTGCTTTTCCCTTTGGCTGAATTTTACTTAAAAATTTTAAAATTTCATAGTTTAAAAGCAGCCAGGCGAGGCTCTGCACCACATTTACAGTAAAGGGCGATTTATAAATATAAAAGCATACTTTACAAAATAATTCATAGCCGATAGGATGCCAGTCAAATAGATGATTCTCTGTTACTTCTTCCCAGACACTGATAACATCATCCTGCATATAGATGCCGGGATAAGTAGAAAACAGACATGCAAAAGTTAATAAAATGATTGGTATCATAGCCTTCTTTATACTGAAATTATTTGCAGAGTCCTGAGAATCAGGATTTGCAGGAGCTGAAATACTCATGGAATAAGAAATTAAATAATTAACGCTTATAAACACAGAAATTAGAAGGCTTGGAAGATAGATAATGCAATTCCAAAGGAAAATTCCTGCAGATAAAATTTTTATTCCATAGAAGTCCTGCAGTGCCTGAAAAGAAAAGGCGGGACTGCTGACCAGCTGTGTAATGGACAGCATCAGGAGAAATAATATGGAAAGAATCGTAACAAAGGTATAATGGATCCTTTTTTCCTTTTTACAGGAAAAGGGTAAAGAAATATTGTTAAAGGCCTTTTTAAAACATACCAGTATTGCTATGGTAAAGGGAACCAGAGAAAAGTAGAAGGCATCGCTGACCAGACTGGCGCCTAAAACCAGCTGGGGCAACGGGGCCGCCAGGAATAAACAGCCGACCAGAAACTGCTTTTCTTTGAATGCCTTTATACTGCGTATTTGAGAAAACATTTTTGTATCCTTCCTTATCAAAAAAATTATTGAATGCCTGTATATTATATCATCAATGCAATATAAAGCAAAGCAGGTTTTATTTATTCTGAATATTGAAATACAGGTAGGATTGGGTTAGAATCTAAGGGAACTTTATAATGACAGGAGAAAAATACATGCAGAAAAGAATCAGTCAAATAGACGCAATGAAATTAATCTGCGCATTTTTCGTGGTTACCATTCACATAGTAACAGATTACAGAATACAGGATGGAGTAATTTCAGAACATGTTCTCTTAGGAGAAAGCTTTCTGAGATGCAGCGTGCCGGTGTTTTTTATGTGCAGCGGTTATTTTTTATTTTCGAAGGATCATTCTATTAAGAAAATCTATAAAAAACTGCTGTTCAGTCTGGTACTCCCGACTTTGGCCGCCATTTTGTTTTGGTTTGTCTTTAATGATGCCATAGAAAATCAGAATACAGTTTTGGGATGTATAAAAAATATCCGGCCGGAGTCATTTTTCCAGCTCTTCCGGGGACTTTTAAATTGGGATTATTCCATGGTGAAGAACGGGTTTTATCTGTGGTTTATGATAGCCCTTATTAAAATTTATATTGCATATCCGGTTATAAAACTAGTATGTGTGGATGAATCGGGGAGAAATAGAATCCGCAGGTATGTTATGCTGCTTCTGGGAATATCCGAAATCCTGTTCCCCACAATAGAAGGATTGACCAATAATAATCTGATGCTTTATGGCTATTCGGTTTTCTGTGATTACAGTTTCTTATATATTTTTCTTGGATATGAGCTTTACCTGTTTTTCAGCAAGAATGATATTCGCAGATCATGGTGCCTTTACGGACTGGGCGCCTATATTGGAGGTAGTCTGCTGACTTATTTTGCTACCGTTTTCATAGATATTCCCTATGATGGCATGTTTAATGAGATGCTCTTTAACTATAATTCCTGCTTTATCTTTATTGCGGCAGTAGGATTTTTTATGCTCTTCCGGAATATAAAATTTGAAAATATGAAAATGAATAGAGTAGTTTCATTTTTGGGACAGCGGACTTTTGCTCTGTATTTGGTACATTATATGGTGATCAGAGCCATGGCCTGTTATGGAGCTCTGGGCTTTATGAGCCTGAAACTGCCCCGGCCGGTGTTTTATGTGGGGGCGGCGGTGTTATGCTATATGTTGTCATTGACAGTTGCGGTTATTTTACATGGCTGTAGAATGGTGATGGGAAAATTGTTTTTTAAAAGCTGCTATATAATGACTTTTGGCAATAGGCAATTTTAAAATCACTTTATAAATATCAAATAGGAAATATGAATTTATATTTAAAGGCCAGGCAATGGATCAAATAAAAGAGGCTTTTGGGGACAGAGAATGAAAGGTGTCCGCCAAAAGCCTTTTTGCATGATAAGAAATGGTTTGAACATAATTTTATTTAGCAGTAACATAATAAGAAGAATATGCTTTGGATGTTTCTGAGAATATATTGTGTAGACATTGCACTTCTGGTATTGATAGGAGAAAAGATCAATGATATAATTATAATAGTTTATAAATAGTTTAGTGTTGCGCTGCCACTGTGTATATAATACATAGAATATATAGGAATTAAAGTAAAGAAAGATGTGATAGTGATGGAATTTTTAGAGTATTTGGTCAAATATTATGAGAAAATAGATAATATTTTTGATTTGACTTCACTATGCTATGATTTTCTGACAGATGTGATTAAAAGGCAGGAGATATTTATTGGAAAATATATAGAAAAGAATGAAGGAGCTGAAACAAGCAATCAGAATCTTCCAATGCTAGAAAAATTTAGTGAAGAGATTGTTTATATATTGAAACAACAGGAAGAAGAAGGAATAGAATTTGAAAAATGTTTAGAGCAGATTAGAAGAAATACTGAAAAAAAGGGAAAAAATTTGCAGGTATATGGCAATCCTATACATAATAGAGCAACAATTCCGTACTTTATAATTATAGGGATTGATAGATATTTACAGGATAAAGATGTAAAAGATTTGGGACAAAATCCATTGAATAGAGGATATAATTTAAAATCGTATATATATGCTAACAGAAAAAATCATATTTTTAGTGAGATTTTAGAGTCTTCAGTTTCCCCTTCTTTGATACGAAAGCTAAATATAAGAAATCAATTGAGGAGTATAATTATTCTTGAAAAAAAGGATTTACCGCCTGGAGTCGATATTCCCCCAAAAATTGTACACCTATTTCTTTCAAGGTTTGACAAGAATAGAATTAAAATTGTAGAAGGACAACGTTTGCGCATTGCGGTCATTCCTTATGGAAGCGATAAAATGTTGGATTTTCCTGTTACAGAAGGAGCACTATTTACTGTAAAATATAAAGAGGATCACCAGAAACAAGGAGTGGAAAGAGCAAATAAATTATTAGAAAAAGCCATAGATGAAAAGGCAAATATCATTATTTTCCCTGAATTTGTATGTTTTGAAGCTATACAAAAATCTATTGCAGAAAAGTTGCGGGATATATACGAAGAAAATCCAGACAGAAGTAAGGCGTTATTATTTGTGATTGCTGGAACTCGCTGGTCAGATAACAATAATAATATCTGTGAAATTTATAGCTATGATGGAAATTTGATAGGCTCCCAATATAAATATTCGTCCTTTAGTGATTTAAAGAATAAGGGTAAAGAAATGGTAGAAAATTTGTCAGATCCAGGTAAAGAAATAACAATTTTAGATATTGAAGGGATTGGACGAGTTATGCTTGGAATTTGTCGGGATGTATCGGAGGGCAGATATACAAACTATTTAGCAGAGAATTTTTGCCCACAACTTCTATTAGTACCTGCATGGAGTTCATCAGTTGATAAGGGATTTCGCACTCAGTTTTTGAAAATAGTATCAGATAATCATGTTACAAGCTCAATATTGTGTAATTGCTGTGAGGCAATCACTGGACGGAAATTCAAAGAAAAAATTGGCTTAGTTGTTACACCGATACAGAATGGCTCAACTTTTAGTGGAAAGGTAAAAGAGATAAAGCGGGAAAAGGATTGTGATCAGAGTTGCAAAAAGGGAGGTGGATGTGTCTTTCTGATTGATTTAAATTTTTCTAAAGAAAATTTTAATAATCAAAGTATAGTAGAGCATATCGTACAAAAGAAAGTAATGTAAGAATGGAGAGAGAGTTATGAATTTAAGCAAATTGGAAAATATTTGCCGGGGACTGTTGTTGAGGATCAGGAACAAAGAGAAATATTTGGACCGGGAGAAAGTTGAAAACTTTTTGGAACAGATTATTTTACTGCTGGATGAAAATATTATAGAAGATTTGCCCGATGACTATAAGAAATTATATTCTCAAATAAACGAACAATGGTATTATAAGAAATTTGATCAGATATCATTGGAAGAGAGCTTTTTGCTAGGTGGAGTATGGGCTGCCCAAGAGTTGGTTGAAAAAAAATATCAGATGCAAAAAGAGAATAGGACCTTGGAAAAATTAAAAAGTAAATACATGAGATTCCAGCCGATATTTCGGACTGTGATTGAAAATCCCGGGGTCCAACATAAAGATTTGGCGAGAATGGTAGAGAAAAGCACCTCGGAGTTATCTCAGATAATGGCTAAAATCGATGGGGATAATTTGATTGTTTATAGTCGGGCCGGAAGAGAAAAACATTATTATATCAGTGATAAAGGAAAACGGCTGTGTGACCAAATACAACAAGAAAAAGTAAGAAACAATTTAATGACAAATTTATTTGCTGTTGATGCGACAAATATAAGTGCGATTGGAGTATCAGGAACGCTGATTGTACTAGACGGTGACTATTTTAGTTTCGGTGCTGATGAGCAAAGCAAAATTAATGATGATATATGGAGTAATTATAATGAGAATATGGAGGAAAGAAAATGCGGGAGAATAACTGTAGACAACAATTATCGACCTTTTTAAAAACGGTTAAAGGGGAAAGGATAAATATAGCTGCAGGTGTATATGATATAATTTCCAGTAGTGAAAATGCAGACATAGGATTGCGGTGCTTCCTTGAAAATGCTGAAGATATAGAATCTTCTGAGACCAAAGAGGCGCCTGAAATTTTTACTCCGCAGATGCAGCAGAAATTGAGAGCGCAGTATGAACAGTTGACGACAGGTATATTAGATAAACTGGTTGGCGAAAGACTGTGCGAAGAAGAGTTTTATAAAAAATTATGGGAAGCTATTGAGGACAATGAATTAATTTTTTCCAAAAAAGAAGAAAAAATTTATGCTTTATATCAAATATGGTCAGACCCAAGAATTCCGTATTTTTATTTAAAAACAGGTTTGAAGATGGATAATGAAGAATTTAAAGAAATATGCTTAAATGATAAAATAAAAATAAAAAAGCTGAATTATATACTTAACGCTGATTATGAACAAAAAACGGAAAGAAGCAGTTTAATTCTTGAAGAATTGAAAGAATGCCAAGATGAATCTGAAAAAGTTGTGTTGATGGCACAAGTGTTGTCAGGAGCAGAAAATAAAGGAAGGCTGGAAGTTATAAAAAGTTTGAGAAAAAAATGATGGATTTATCAGTAGTAGAAATATATAGCTAAAAAGTGGCGGTATGCATAGAAGAACCTGATTTTTTATGGAGTTCATAATAGTGGAAGCAATATACAGAAAGATTATACGTATAAGGAAAAATTTTATATGAAATGAAAAAAATGTTGACGCAGGAAAGATTTTGTAAAAAGGAAAGAATCCAAAACCATTTGAGAATTACTATATCAGTCCATTTGAAAGAGACCATGAGAGAAATGTTTCAAGTGCAGCTTTTAGGCGATTACAGGACAAGATACAGATTTTCCTTTTATTGAAAAGTGATTTTGTTAGAGCAAGGCTTACCAATTCTATAGACATATCCACAATCGCTAAACAGCTTGGAATGATGTGTTTTCAGAATACTTCTTCTTATCAACATTTACCAATCGATGCGGATGAGGGGAAAATGAAAACATAAAATAAAACCTAAAAGAAGAAAGAGTCGCAGACATTACAGCCATTCTTTCTTGCGCCGGACTGTTGCTTGATTTGGGAATTCTCCGTTTGGTCATGTGGGAGAAGAAATTATCAAAGAATGGTACAAAAATAATCTGATAAAATATATCCTTGGACAGATAATATAGGTAACTTTATAAAAAGATGTCAGGAATTTCTTAAGAAATGAATTGGGTGGAAGGCTTAAAAAAGAGCCTTTCACCTTTGTTTTATATACCGTTTGGCTGATAGAGCGTCAATAGTAAGTGGATTTCAGCCTATTTTAATTTAAATATTTTTACTTTGACAGCCTGGTTTTATACATAATACTCTGCTCTTCATAGACGTGCATCCGGTTTCAAATATATTTAGCCTATCTTTTGGGAGTCCGATACCATATATAACAAGGTGATTATAATTGTAAAATAGGGACTTATTGGATTTTAAGAGAATTTTAGAAGCTGCTTTCTTTCCTCTTTTAATTTCCTCCATTCTGTAGTAATATAACCTAAGTAAAATAAAACTTGAGAGGAACAAAAGATGGATAAAATAGCAGTGTTGATCCCCTGTTACAATGAAAGCCAGACGATTGAGAAGGTAGTGACGGACTGGAGGAGAGAACTGCCTGAGGCAGTGATCTACGTTTATGATAATAACTCCACAGACCATACCGACGATATTGCCAGAGCAGCAGGAGCTGTGGTCAGATATGAATATCAACAAGGAAAGGGAAATGTGATCCGAAGGATGTTTCGGGAAATCGATGCCCAGTGTTATATCATGATCGACGGAGATGATACCTATCCAGCAGAGATGGGGAGAGAGATGACAGATCTGGTATTGGAACGGAATGTGGATATGGTAGTGGGGGACCGGCTGTCTTCCACATATTTTGAGGAGAATAAACGACCTTTCCACAATTTCGGAAACAGCCTGGTAAGGGGAACTATCAACAAATTGTTCCGCAGCAACATCCGGGACATCATGACAGGGTACCGGGCATTCAGCTATGAGTTCGTGAAGAGCTTTCCGGTATTGTCAAAAGGATTTGAAATTGAGACGGAGATGAGTATTCATGCTGTGGATAAAAATATGAATGTGGCAAATGTGATCATTGAATACAGGGACCGTCCGGAGGGAAGCGAGTCTAAACTGAATACTTATTCAGATGGATTTAAGGTGCTTAAAACCATAGGACGGCTTTACCGGAATTATAAGCCTATGCAATTCTTTGGAATTGTGGCACTGATATTGATGATTATATCCGCAGCTATGTTTATTCCTGTACTGGCAATTTATATCCAGACTGGCCTGGTGCCCAATTTCCCGACTTTGATTGTCAGCGGCTTTATTGCACTGGCTGCTCTGGAATCCCTGTTTTCCGGTATGATTCTTTCTACGTTGGCTGAAAAAGAGCGACAGGAGTTTGAGTTTCGTCTTCAATTAGTGCGTAAGATGAAAAAGGAAGAGATATGATAGAGATTATAGGTAAATTGTATAAAAAATATGAAGAACTGGTTATGTATATAATCGTGGGAGTCTGTACCATGATCGTATCACTGGCCTCCTACTATATTCTTGCAAACCCTTTAGGCATATACTACCAGACTGCAAATATTATAAGCTGGGTACTGGCGGTGGCTTTTGCTTATGTGACAAATAAAAAGTTTGTATTTAAGTCCAGGTATTCCGGACTTTCCGGCACAGCAAAGGAGATGGCCAGCTTTGTGTCCAGCAGGATAGCGTCTCTGCTGGCTGAAGTGATCAGTATGTATTTCTTTGTTCAAATCTGTCAGATAGATGATAATATAGTAAAATTAATGAATCAGGTGCTGGTAACAGTACTGAACTATATTTTCAGTAAATTCTGGGTTTTCAGAAAATCTCGAAAGGCACAGGAAAATGCAGGCGAGTAAGTTCATATACGAAAAAACCGGAGAGAAAATAAATATGGAAAAACTGACTTTGATCGTTCCCTGCTATAATGAGGAGGAAGTCCTGCCTTTTTTCTATGAAGAATTTCAGAAAGTAGCAGAACAACTGGAGACATATCGGACAGAAGTGATTTTTGTTGATGACGGATCCAGGGACGGAACTTTGGAAACTATTAAAAAACTGGCAAAAGGGGACGAAAGGGTAAAATACATATCTTTCTCCAGAAATTTTGGCAAGGAGGCGGCTATTTACGCCGGATTTCAGCATGCAGATGGAGATTATATTGCAATGCTGGATGCCGATCTTCAGGATCCCCCCTCTTTACTTCCGGAAATGATGAGAGGAATTGTGGAAGAAGGATACGATTCTGTGGCGACCAGACGGGTGAGCAGAAAAGGAGAACCCCCTGTCCGTTCTTTTTTTGCCAGATGCTTTTACAGGCTGATGAAGAAAATCTCTACAGCCGAGATCATGGATGGGGCAAGGGATTTCCGTCTGATGACCAGACAGTTTAAAGATGCGATCTTGGAAATGGGCGAGTATAACCGGTTTTCCAAGGGGATTTTCGGCTGGGTAGGATTTAAGACAAAATGGATAGAATATGAAAATGTAGAGCGAAGGGCAGGAGAGACGAAGTGGTCTTTCTGGAAACTTTTTAAATACAGCCTGGAGGGAATTATCGGGTTTTCAACGGCTCCCCTTGCCATGGTGTCTGCCCTGGGACTTTTTGTCTGTCTGGTTGCTTTTCTTTTCCTGATTGTGATTTTAGTGAAGACCCTGTGCTTTGGCGACCCGGTGGACGGCTGGCCATCCATGACCTGTATTATTCTTATGCTTGGAGGCATTCAGCTTCTGTGCATGGGAATCCTGGGTATGTATCTTTCCAAGACTTATCTGGAAACGAAGAAAAGACCTATCTATATTTGTGGAGAGACGAATCTGAAAGATGATGGAAATAGTAGATGTTATAAAGAAAAATAAAACGATCTGGCTGCTGGGTATCTTTATGGGAATCTTTTTTTCCGGACTGAATGCTCTGGGAAGATATTTAAATGGGGCAGTCAGTGAAGGGCTGCCGGGAATTCTGACGACTTTTGTCATCTGGCTTCCTGTGGCCTTTGGGGTTTCCACGCTTTTGCTGGCTGGTATCCGGCGGGGAACGGATTGGATCAGCGCAACAAGGCTGGAGAAAAAGTGCGGGCAGATTTTAACTGGAAAAAGATCGTTTTGGATCGGATGGGGATGTATTTTTCTTCTGTGGCTTCCCGCCTTACTGGCTTCCTGGCCGGGAGTCTATGTGATTGACAATGTGTTTCAGTTCCAATGGTTCCAGGAAGGAAATATCAGTGCCCATCATCCCATCCTTCATACTTATCTTTTAGGCTTTTGCATGGAAGCCGGTAAAAAAATCTTTGGTTCTTACGAAGCCGGGCTGGGAGTGTATTCTGTAGGACAGATGCTGATCCTTTCCGGGCTTTTTTCATATACGGTCTATGCACTGGGCAGTAGGCTGGCCGGAATTTTCCGTATGGCGTGTCTTTTGCTTTATGCGTGTATGCCTTATCATGCGGTGTCTTCTTTTACTGCCACAAAAGATATTTTATTTTCCGGGTTATTTCTGATCCTTGTTCTGAAATCTTATGAGCTGGCAATGGATACAGACACTTTCTTTTCTTCTAAGAAAAAAATCATGCAATATATCGTAATCGTCTTTTTGTCATGCTGTTTCAGAAATACGGGAATCTATGTTTTCCTGTGTATGATTCCCTTCCTGATGTTTCTGGGAAGAAGGTACTGGAAGCGAGCGCTTTTGCTGGTGATGGTTCCGGTACTTTTGTGGGGAGTCTATACAGGCCCTTTTTACCAGGCGCTGGATATAGAAAAAGGAAGTTCCGGGGAGATCCTCAGCGTACCTATGCAGCAGATATCCCGGGCAATCCTGGAAGAGGGGGATAAACTAGATGAAGAATTGAAAGAAGAGGCGGAAATTTATATCCCGGGTTATGTCTCTTATGCTCCCCGGGTGGCAGATCCGGTGAAGGATACCTTTAATAATCAGGCATTTGAGGAAGATCCTGTGGGATTTGTGAGCCTCTGGGCAAAGATCGGCCTATCTTGTCCTGCCAGTTATGTGAAGGCATTCCTGGAGCTGAATCTGGGATTCTGGTGGCCTGCCATGGATTTTCCAGATCCGGGTACCTATCTGGCCTTTATCCCTTATAGAAATGCGGATACTGAGCAGGTAGGAGAAATACCGGGAGAGACGGTATATATTGAAAGACAAAATCTCCTTCCGGCATTAGAAGGATTTTATCAGGACTATACGGAAGAAGGAAAGTTTGAACAGATTCCTGTGATATCCTGGCTGTACAGCCCAGGTGTTTATTTCTGGATCATTTGTTTCGGGATCATATATTGCCTTTACAAAAAACGTTTTCTGACGATCCTGCCATGGGCAGTTCTGCTTCTTTTATGGCTGACACTTATGGTTTCACCTGTGGTTGTTTTCAGGTATGCGTACCCATTGGTGGTAAGTCTGCCGGTTATGTTGGCGATGATCATGGGAAAATATGGAGAAATGGAGAAAAAGAATGAAAAAACGGTATAGCACTGCAAAGACAGCAGGAGTGGTCTTTTTGGCCATTGTAGGATTATTTATAGTGATACAGGCTGCCAGCGGCCTGTATCCTTTTGGGGAAAAGTCAAATCTTCTCTGGGATGAGGAAATCCAGTATGTGGACTATTTCGCCTTTTACAGAGATGTACTCCTGGGCAAGGCAAGTATTCCCTACTCTTTTTCAAAGTCTCTGGGGGGATCTTTAGTAGCTCTTTTCGGATATTATCTGGGCTGTCCTCTGAATCTTCTGGTGGTTTTCTTTAGCAATGAGCAGCTCCCGGCGTTTCTCTTTGGACTTACGGCAGCAAAACTGGGCCTGGCCGGAGTAACTGCCTGTGTGTTTCTGCGGAGAAGATTTCCAGAGATATCGCTGCTGATGACAGCCATGTTGTCTGTGGCCTATGGACTCATGCAGTATAGTATGCTGCAGCTTTCTAATATCATGTTTCTGGATGGGGTTGTTTTGCTTCCTTTGCTGCTTTTGGCAGTTTATGAATTTGTCAGCAGAGATAAAAAGCTTTGGCTGTTTCTTGGGGTCCTGTTCAGCATTGCCATTAACTGGTATACAGGATATATGATCGGCCTGTTTTCTGTACTCTATTATTTCTATGAGAGAATTCTAAAGATACAAAAGATCAGCCGGGGAGCATGGAAAGACTTTGTAAGAGATACTATCCGGTGCGGTCTGGTGATGGTTTTCGGCCTTTTAGGAAGCTGTGCAGTTTTTTATCCTGTTTTCCGGGGATTACAGAAAGGAAAGAGGGCTTTTGATCCATCTATTTTTTACTTTGACACTTATGGCTCTTTTACAGATGTCTTCCGGGGATTTGCGGTGGGAAATATTGCGCCTACGGTTTCTTTGTACTGCGGTCTGCTGTTTTTAGGATTTTTCTTATACTATTTTTTTACAAAAGGAGTCCTCATCCGGGAAAAAATCTTGTCTCTGGCGGCTGCGGTCTTTCTCTTTGCAAGCTGCTGGATCATGCCTCTTGACCATATATGGAGCGGTCTGCGAAGCGCAGAGAGCTATCGTTTCCGCTATAGTTTCCTTATGGCATTTTTCGTATTATATCTGGCGGCAAAGGGCGTCAGAGAATATGAGAAAAAGAAAAACGGCCGGGGCGTTGCTGCTGCATTTGCAGGGTGCCTGCTGATGTTTGTGGCTTTTCAGATCTGGACTCCCTATGAAGAGAAGAATTTTTTCGTGACCATAGGGTTTACCGGGGGGTATCTCCTGCTCTTTCTGCTTATGGGAAAATTCAGAAAACTGAAAGCAATCCTGCCTGCTTTGCTGGGAGCAGAGCTGGCCTTAAACGGTATTTTTACTTTTGCAGTGAATTACGGAGACAATCAGAGCATTCAGGTATATCTGGATTATACGAAAGGCAACCTTGCGCAGACAGAGGCTGTCAAGTCATTGGAAGGAGCAAAGTTTTATCGGATGGACAGCCTGGAAAAAAGAAATAATGGGGGAGATGGTATTTCTGCATATTTAAATGAGTCTATGGCCTATGACTATCAGGGTATGGCCCACTATTCTTCAACCTATGATACCGATATCAGCCGTTTGATCTTTGATCTGGGATATTCCACCTTGACGGATCTGAGCATATATCAGGAGGCAATCCTGCCGTCAGATTCTCTTCTGGGTATAAAATATCTGATGTCTACAAAAGATGTGACAGGTTATGGAAAAGTGGAAGAAATTCCGGAGTATAACGGGAAATCCGTATATTACAACCCTTATGCCCTTGGCCTGGGAATGGCAGCAGATGAAAAGATCCAGGAAGATATTGTTACTGCGGATCCTTTTGAATTCCAGAATATTTTGTTTTCGAATCTCCTCGGAAGAGACGTGGATATATATAAACCGGCGCAATATCAGATGAGTATTGCAGACAATCTTCTGACCTTACAGATTGAGGCAGGAGACCAGGAGGACATTTTATACGGATATGTGGATTCCTGGATACAGGATCTGAGACTTTATGTGGACGGAACATATAGATGTAATTACGCCACCTGGCTGAGTTATAAGGTGTTTTCCGCAGGATATGGAGAAACCTCCCATACGGTTGTTCTGGAGAACTATACGGGAACAGATCAGGAAGTTTTCCCCTACTTTTATTATCTGGATATGGATGTTTTTGAAGAGGTGATCCAGGAGCTAAAGAGTAAGGAGATGAGTACAGAAATATTCGAAGACGGATATGTGAAGGGACAGTACAATAGTGACCAGGATGGATATCTGCTTCTTACCATTCCTTATGACGATGGCTGGAGGGCCTACGTAAACGGACAGCAGGTGGAGATCACAGACGGAGCCAATGCATTATCGGTAATTCCGGTGAATGAGGGAGAAAATGAAATCGAGCTGAAATACAGTGTTCCGGGATGGAAGACGGGGGCTGCGCTGTCCGCTGCGGGAATCCTGCTGTTTGTGGGTATCTGCCAGTTAGAGAGACATGGAAAAAGGAAGAGAGAAAATGAAAAAGATAAAGGAATTGTTGGATGATAATTTTCAGGGAGTACTTCTTACTGTAGGAATTGCTATGGCGAATCTGGTCTTTTTCCAGCAAGAAAGCTGGAAAATGGACCCGGTGAAAATAGCGCTCCTTTCTCTGGGCTTCTTTTTTCTGCTCAGGATCTTTACCGGGCAGATGAGAAACATCAGGGATATACGTGAAAAGACAGGAATCATACTTTTAGGGCTGCTTTTTGGACTTATGATCGTTGTGGGACAGAAAATCCAGGTGGGAACAAGGATTTTTCAAAGTTTTTCCCTGTCAGATCTGATCTGGATCCTTTTCTATACATGGACGGGAATATTACTGTTTACCGGGCTTAACTGGCTTTGCAGCAAAAGAAAGATTGCGGGATGGCTGGTTGTTTCTGAAAATATTAAAAGAAATTTTAAAAGAAAAAGATGGCTTCTCTATGCCGGAATCCTGGCTGTCTGCTGGATCCCGATATGGATCGTATATTTCCCCGGGATCGTGCCTGATGATGCCACGATTTCCATTGCCATGGTGTTAGGAGATATGCCCTGGGATAATCATTTCCCGGTGTTTTATTCCCTGATCGTTGGCTTGTGCCTGAAGATCGGAAATCTGTTCCTGGATTATAATGCCGGGATTGCCCTGTACTCTTTCCTTCAACTTGGATCTATGGCTTTGATCCTGGGAAGAATGCTGGAATGGATGAGAAGCAAGGGAGTCCATAAGATACTGGTATATTTTGGACTGGCCTTTTTTGGGGCGGCTCCTTTCTTTGGCAATTATGCCATCGTTATGTGGAAGGATCCCTGGTTCTGCGGCGTCATGCTGCTTCTTGGAATGTTTTTGTACGATCATGTTGTAGAGGATAGGAACTCTTTTCTGCAGAAGAAAAATCTGGGGATTTACAGCGGAATGAGTATTCTCATGTCTCTGCTGAGGAATAACGGAGTTTATATTGTTATCCTAACAAGCTTATGCCTGGTGGCAATTTACAGAAAGGAGATAAAGAAAATAGCTGCAGTCAGTGTCTGTACCGTCGCCCTCATATATTTTGTGACAGGGCCGGTCTATATGGCGGTGTTTTCAGCAGAAAATCTTTTTGTGGAATCTGTGGGAATCCCTTTGCAGCAAATGGCAAGAGTCGTGGAGGAAAACGGAAAGATAGGGGAGGAGGAAGAAGAATTCCTGGATAACCTTATGCCTATGGAGAAATATCTGGAATATTATAATCCTTACCTGGTAGATCCAATAAAATGGGCGCCGGAATTTAATACGGACTATCTGAATACCCATAAAGGAGAATTTTTTAAAACCTGGTTTTCTCTTTTGAAATCGAATTTTGGTATTTATGTTGAACAATATCTTATGGGAACTTATGGTTTCTGGCATATAGGCGGGGATCAGCCCTATGAGTTTGTAAAGACTGAGATTGTTGGAAACGACTGGGGAATCTATCAGAATCAGTTTTTCGAGAATCATCTGGGATATTTTATCCAGGAAGAACTCGGCAATAAATATGATTTCCTTCCTTCTGGTTTGTTTGTCTGGCTGCTGCTTTATGATATTGTGCTGTGCTGGATGAAAAGAAGATCCATTTATATACTGCCCCTGACCGGGATGATCGGCAACTGGCTGACGCTTATGATCGCTACACCCACGGCCTTTGGGATCAGATATATTTATATTCTTGTTATCGCTTTCCCGCTGCTTCTTGTATATCCACGGATTGCGTTGAAGCAGCAGGAAAAAGAAAGAAACACATAAGCATATGATATACATCAATATAGCGTGGATCCTGGGAAGGATTGGCTAAAAATAGTACGGCAGTTAACAAAAACGCCGGAAGAAGAGCTAAGACTTCCCGGACTCTTTTTTTTCGGACAAGAATGCAGCTGCATGCCAGGAGAATAAAAAGTGAAAAGCCACCTCTCCAGCAGATGGAAGTCCAAACAGGAATTTGGTCAGATATACTGAAAAATTTTTGCTGGATATCTGTAGATATTGTCGGTTTGATCTGAAGATCAGAATATCCGGGATAATTATCCAGGGCAGTGCTGTATATAGTTACAGGAATAAATTCATATCCATCTGAGGGCGTTCCCATTTCCCACACAATACTGGTCATATCAAAGTATGCGGTAAGATAGGTAATAGGATATTTTATCAGAAACTTTGCATTCAGCAGAATGATTTCTCTTTGGAAATCCTTATCACGCAGTTTCAAAGCGTTTTCACCAATAGAACCCCATGTACGGCTGAGAGAGTCTGCGTAATATTTGTCATAATAATCCCGCCACTTTTCAATAGGAATTATTTGTTCCAAGGTCTCAATATCTTTTTCGGGCAGATCCTCTTTGGAAGCAACAGCGCCTGCCATTGCTACAGGTATTGTGTACTTCACATAGTCTTCATTAGGAACCATATGGAGAATGCGAGTTCCAAGGATATTTACGAGAAATACCGGAATGAATATGGAAGAGAGAAAAACAAGGCTCAGACGCCGGAGCATCTTTTTATTTTCCTTTGCCTTTTTCCGCCATTGCCATATAAACAGGATCAAAAGAGAAATTAAAACAATTAGATTTCCCATATGCCGTATTGTTGCCGTCATACAGGCGGAAACCATAAAGAAAAATATTTTATACCAGGAAAAGGGTCTTTGCGTTTTGACAAAATCATAAATAAACAAACAGAAAAGAAAAAGGGAAATATTCCAAAGAGTATCTTTTTCAATATTTCCGAGGGCTCTGTAGCTGTAGATCATGATAAAACTTGCTATGGTGTATAATATATCTGCATATTTAAAAGCAGCATATTTTTCGAGGAGTAAGAGAGCATAATAATTTGCTGCGATCCATAAAAAGGTCTGAAGCAGCACCAGAGGAAAGGGATTACCAAAAATACGCTGTATTACCTTTAAAATATACAGATAAGTAACAGGGTGCCAGTCACTAAAGTTGTTGGTAGCTACATCTGTCCAGGAACTGGCAGAATCGGAGGAAAAGACTCCGGGATAGCAGCCGCTGATAATGAAAAATGATAGGACAGTAATAGGAATCATTACTGTGTATATGGGTGTGGAACCAATTTTTCGGAAAGAATACGGATAGGATTGTATTTCTGAAGAACCAGCCCTTAGGAGAAGCAGGAAGCAGGAAAAAAAGCTGGCCAGCAGAAGAATACATTCAGCCAGTAGCGGAAAACCATCTTTTATAACTTCTGTCATAGAAGTCATAAGGAGATAAAGTATAGAAAGAAGAAGGGAAACAATCTTCCAGGAAAAAGAAACACTTCGTATTTTTTGTAATGAAAAAGGAGCAGACAGTTGTAAAATGCAACAGATAATGATTGGAAAAATACACATATAGGTAGATTCATTGAAAAATGGCGTCATAAAGATAATCCTTTCTTCATTAGATTTGTATATCGCTATTATAAAGTATCAACATTGAGAAGACAAGTTTTACTAAAAATAGATTTTTAACATAGCTTGCATTCCGGAACTTTTTTTCGTACAATGACAATGTGACTGATATAAAATGTAAAGTTTAGAGTGAGTGTGAATCATAAGGGGGTATATGAATGAAATTAAAAAAAGTTATGCTGCTTGCTGCTGCTTTTATGCTTGTGGCTTCTATGACCGCCTGCGGCAAGAAACAGGATACGCAGCCAAGCCAGAATGAGACGTCTCAGACAGAGCATGTGTCTGAAGGAGAGCAGGAAACGGATCAGGGAGAAGCCGTACAGGGCTCTGCTGTAGAACCACAGGAGGAGATCCCGGCAAACCAGAATCTCCTTACAGGAGTGGCGGATCTGACAGATGCGGCTATCGGAAAACGGCCGGTAGCTGTTATGGTGAACAATGTTTCTTATGCAATGCCCCAGTATGGCGTAGGACAGGCGGATATTATCTTTGAGATTCCTGTTGAGGGAGACGCTACCCGTTTTATGGCATTGTATGGAGACTATACTCAGGTGCCTCAGATCTGCCCGATTCGCAGCTGCCGTTATTACTTTCCCGCCCTGTCCCAGGGATTTGATGCTTTCTATGTAAACTGGGGAATTGATGATACTATAGCAGACTATCTGGAAGCTTTAAATCTGGATCAGATCGAAGGTATCACCAATACGGGAGGTCTTTTTGGAAGGGATCAGGACCGGCTGAACCAGGGATACTCTCTGGAACATACCGGATACTTTGACGGGACAAAACTGGTTTCCTATATTGAATCCCAGGGATTGCGTACAGACCTGAATGAGGATAAGAAGGGACCTGCTTTCCAGTTTAACGGCATGGAGGAACAGCTGAAGCCGGAAGGCAGTGACTGTACCAGTGTGCAGATCAACTTTGGAGCCCAGTCCTCCCAGTTTACCTATGATCCGGAGAAAAAAGTATATTTGAAACAGATTAACGGAGAAAATCAGGTAGATGCAAAAACCGGAGAACAGCTGGCCTTTACCAATGTGTTTGTCTTGGAAACTGATATTTCCGTCCGGGACAGTGTGGGACATAAAGAAATTGACTGGGATGGAGGTACGGATTCTGTGGGATACTATGTATCTAACGGAGGAGTCCAGAAGATCACCTGGTCTAAAGATTATAATAACGAAAGTTCTTATCTGCGGTTCTATGACGAATCCGGCCAGGAGATTTCTATCAATAGAGGGAAAAGCTATATCGCTCTGAATTATAAAAACCAGGCTGTTTTTGAATAAAAAGGAAAAGAAAAATGGGGCGTGTCGCATTAAACATTTTCGATTTTGATTAATGCGACGGCCCTATTTTGAAACATAACTGTTCAGGTATCTTTGCTTTTTCTTAAGCTGGATTTTAAGCTTTTCATGGTTTCAAGAAGAATTTGCTTTTCCTGAGGTGTGCAATCGTCTAAAAGCTCTTTAATTTCCCGGTCTAAAATGACAGAAGAGGAAGAAGTATAGCCACATACCAGTTCGTCCACAGATACATGGAGGGCATTTGCAATGTCCAGAAGACATTGTACGCTGAGTTTGGTCTTTCCTGTTTCAATATGGCTGATATGCTGGACAGAATAATCAGTCTCTTCTCCAAGCATTTGCTGTGTCATTTTCAGTTTTTCCCGATATTTCTTTATTCGTTCACCAATTCTTGAGTAATCCATTCTATATACTCCTGAAAAATTTTATATATTATATGCATAAATTCTGTTTATAATAAATGGAGCATATGGATAAAATCTCTATATAATTTAATTATAATGAAAAATTTTTCGGGAATATAGAATTAGCAGATAAAAATAAAATATCCTGTCTGTCTGTTCATATTTTTCTGTAATCTTATTTCTGAAAGTGCTATAATGAGTTCATAAATTGCGACAAAGGAGAATGACAGTATATGGTACAGAAAAAGGAGGACATCACATACAGAGATCTGGAGAAAGAAGACTATCCCAGACTGGAAAGGATCATTGGCGAGACCTGGGGGTTCAGCCGCAGATGCAAGGACAAAAAGGTGGCCGGACTTCTGGAAAAGGCCTATTGGGCCAGTCTGCTGACTCAGGAAAACTTTGCCAGAGTAGCCCTGATAAACGGAAAGCCTGTAGGTGTGGTACTGGCAAGGAGAGAAGGAAAGGGCAAAAGAAATTTTGCTATGAATTTCCGGGGACTTTTTTATATGTTCAGACTGGCAGTAAATGCTGAGGGACGGAGCAATCTGAAAATTTTCAGGGAGCTGAATCAGCAGAATCGTCGGATGTTTAAAGAACAGGGAGAAAAGTTTGACGGTGAACTGATCTATCTGAATATTATGAGAAACAAAAAAGGAAAAGGTCTGGGAAACCAGCTGTGGGAAGATACAAAGAATTACATAAAAAACAGCGGTGGAAAGAATTTTTTCTTTTTCACAGATACAACATGTGATTATAAATTTTATGAGAAAAAGGGCTGCCGGCGGATTGCCGCTTCAGAAAAAATTCTGGATATTGGTGGACAGAGAAAGCATCTGGAAATGTATCTCTATAAATATGATCTGTGATGGAAAAACAGGAAAGTATCAAAAATAATAAAATATAAGGCCATTATGGCGGGAGGATTTTTACCATGGAGAAATGGACGAGATTTTTTTATCAGCCTTGTCTGCCTCTGGGAAAAGAGGGGAGAAGAGTAACAGGAAGCCGGGAGCATATTGAACTGTCCAGAAGAGCTGCTTCAGAAGGGATGGTGCTGTTGAAAAATCAGGGCGATCTTCTGCCCTTTCACACAGGACAGAAGCTGGCTGTATTCGGCAAAGCCTGTGTAGATTATGTAAAAGGCGGCGGCGGAAGCGGCGATGTGACAGTTGCCTATACCAGGAATCTCATGGAAGGCCTGAAGATCAAAGAGCAGGAAGGAAAGGTAGAAGTGTTCTGGCCTGCAGCCAGGTATTATGAAAAGGAGATCCGGGATCAGTATGCTCAGGGATATTGCCCGGGAATGACAGTGGAGCCAGAGGTGCCCGAGGAACTGCTGACCCAGGCAAAAGCTTTTACAGATACGGCCATTATAACCATCTGCCGGTATTCCGGAGAAGGCTGGGACAGAAAGAGTATTGCGGATAAGGCTTTTGCGGGAGGAGACCAGTCTCTGGCACAGCTTTCTGCAAAGATCTTTGAGAATGGAGACTTCTGCCTGACTGAGGCAGAAAAGAAAATGGTGGAAAAGGTAAAAACTGCTTTTCCTCATGTGGCGGTTGTTCTGAACGTAGGCGGCATGCTGGATACTTCCTGGTTTAAAGAAGATGAGAAGATATCCGCAGTGCTCCTGGCCTGGCAGGGGGGAATCGAAGGCGGTCTGGCTGCGGCAGATATTTTGTGCGGAGATGTAAATCCATCAGGCAAGCTGACAGACACCTTTGCCGGAACACTGGAGGACTATCCTTCTTCCGAAAGCTTCCATGAGTCTTTGGATTATGTGAATTATGAGGAAGATGTGTATGTAGGATATCGGTATTTTGAATCCTTCCCTCAGGCAAAAGAAAAAGTAATCTATCCTTTTGGATATGGACTCTCCTATACGACCTTTGAAATCTCCGTAAAAGATCTGAAAGTGGAGAAGGACAAAGTTAGCGTAAAAGCAGAGGTTACCAACCTGGGAAAAAGAGCAGGAAAAGAAGTGGTCCAGGTATATTACAGCGCACCTCAGGGAAAACTGGGCAAACCGGCTCTGGAGTTGGGTGCTTTTGAAAAGTCACGCCTGCTGGCACCGGGGGAGAGCCAGACAATGTTTCTGAAATTCCCGGTATCTTCCATGGGGTCTTTTGATGATATGGGAAAGATCAGCAGATCTGCCTATGTACTGGAAGCAGGGAATTACAGTTTTTATGTGGGTAACTCTGCGGAAAATCTGGAAAAATGGGGAGAACCCTGGAATTTGGGAGAGGATCGCATCATTTGTCAGCTTACCAGTAAGGCAGCGCCTTATCATCTTCCAAAACGTCTCACAGGGGACGGCTCTTATGAAATGCTTCCGGAAAGAAAGCTGGAGCCGGAACCTCTGGGACTTCCTGAGCAGGATATGGATCTGTTGGAAGGCATGGAGCCGGCGGACAGAGGATACGGACAGAGGATTCGGAGAGAAATGAAAGCCTCAGAGAAACATCTGCTGAGAGAAGTTGCTGAAGGAAAGCTTTCTCTGGAGGAATTTATGGAGCAGCTTTCCGACAGAGATCTGGCAGAACTGCTGGGAGGACAGCCTAATACCGGGGTGGCAAATACTTATGGAATGGGAAATCTGAGAGAGTATGGAGTTCCCAATGTTATGACTGCAGACGGCCCTGCCGGTCTCAGGATCAAGCCTCAGTGCCATGTGTATACAACTGCCTGGCCCTGTGCCACAATGCTGGCCTGTACCTGGAATACCCGGTTAGTGGAAGAGATAGGGGCTGCCGGGGCCAGTGAAGTAAAAGAGAATAACATCGGAATCTGGCTGACACCGGCGATGAATATTCATAGAAGTCCTCTCTGTGGAAGAAACTTTGAGTATTATTCCGAAGATCCTCTGGTAGCAGGAAAAATGGGAGCAGCAATGGTAAGAGGCATCCAATCCCAGCATGTGGCTGCTTTGGTAAAACATTTTGCCTGCAATAACAAGGAATCCAACCGGAAGGACAGTGATTCCAGAGTTTCCGAAAGGGCATTGAGGGAAATTTATCTGAAAGGATTTGAAATCGTAGTAAAAGAGTCGGATCCTTGGACCATCATGTCCTCTTATAATCTGATTAACGGACACAGGGCTTCAGAGAATAAAGATCTGCTTACCGGAATCCTGAGAGACGAATGGGGCTTTAAAGGCATCGTGACTACAGACTGGTGGACAAGAGGAGAGCATTATAAAGAGGCCAAGGCGGGAAACGACATAAAGATGGGATGCGGCTATCCGGACAGACTGCTTATGGCGCTGGAAAAAGGCCTGATTACCCGGGAAGAAATCAAGATCTGCGCAAAAAGGATCCTGGAAATGATACTGAAACTGGATTGAGCAGCTTTTCAAATTTTCAGGCTCATGGTAAAATAAATATATACGAGTTTGTATAAACTGGATTTAGGGAGGAGAGTTTCATGAGTGAATATGTGATTACGTGCTGTTCTACTGCAGATATGCCTGCCTCTTATTTCGAGGAAAAAAAGGTTCCTTACGCCTGCTTTCATTTTCTTCTTGATGGGAAAGAGTATCCGGATGATCTGGGGAAAACCATTTCTTTTGCGGATTTTTACAAAATGATCGCTGACGGTGCCCAGCCTACTACTGCACAGGTAAACACAGAACAGTATATGAATCTGTTTGAACCTATCCTGCAGAATGGGAAAGATGTGCTTCATCTTGCGCTGTCAAGCGGTATTTCCGGAACCATTAATTCTGCCAATATGGCTAAAGTGCAGATGGAAGAGAAGTATCCCGATCGGAAAGTAGTGGTCATTGATTCTCTGGCCGCTTCTTCAGGTTTCGGTCTTCTGTTAGACAAGGCTCTGGAAAATCAGGAAAAAGGCATGAATCTTGAAGAAAATGCCAAGTGGATCGAGGAAAACAAAAATAAACTGCATCATTGGTTTTTCTCTACAGATCTTACCAGTTTTATCCGGGGCGGTAGGATCTCCAAAGTTTCGGGATTTTTTGGACAGGCTTTGAATATCTGCCCGCTGATGAATGTAAACAGCGAAGGAAAACTGATTCCAAGAAATAAGTACAGAGGGAAGAAACAAGTGATCCGGGAAATGGTAAAGAGAATGGAAGAACATGCTCAGGACGGTCTGGATTATAGCGGTAAGTGCTTTATTTCCAATTCAGCCTGCCTGGAAGATGCAAGAAAAGTGGCAGATATGGTTGAGGAGAAATTTCCAAAGCTGAACGGCAAGGTTATGATCAACAGTATCGGAACCGTGATCGGTACTCATACGGGACCGGGAACCGTGGCGTTGTTCTTTTGGGGAGATGAGAGAACAGAATAGAGGTTTCTGTAAAATTTTTGTAAAAAAACCGGGAATAAAGCCGGAAATGCTTGCTTCCCTGTGGAAAGAATGATATATTTGGGCTGTCGCTGTAAAAAAGATTTACAGCAGCAGCCTTTTATATTATATCCTGTCTGAAAAACAGGACATGAAACAAAGAAGAAGGAGAAATATATGTTAACACAATATCTGATTGTTTTTTTTGTAGCCATGGTTCCGCTGATTGAGCTTAGAGGTGCGATTCCCATAGCAGAGGCAATGAATCTTCCCTTTGTCCAGTATTATATTATAGCTATTATAGGCAATATGCTCCCGGTGCCTATTATTTATTTTTTTGCGAGAAAAGTGCTGATCTGGGGAGCTGATAAGCCGGTGATCGGAAAATTTTTTTCCTGGTGTTTGGAAAAAGGAGAGCGGGGAGGAAAGAAGCTTCAGGAAAAAGCAGGCAGAGGACTTTTCGTGGCTCTGATGATTTTTGTGGGGATTCCCCTTCCGGGAACAGGAGCCTGGACAGGTACCCTGGCAGCCAGTATCCTGGATATGGATTTTAAGTCCAGCGTGATTGCAGTTATGTTGGGTGTAGTTCTTGCAGGAATTATTATGGCTACTGCCAGTGCGGGAGTTTTTGGAGCATTTAGGGCTTTGTTTTAGATTCATTTTTAAAAAAGACAATGTAAAAGGCAACATTCCGAATTTAAATTCTGAATGTTGCCTTTTAACGTATTTCGTTATCCATTGGAGGATACCTCTTTTCGTATTTTTTTGTCAGATGTTTTTATTTTTTAAATTTCTGGTGGTCCGTACCGTCCTTTCTTCTAAATTATGAGTAGTGTTTTAATATTTTGGTGGTATCAGTCCTTTCTGTTTTTTTCATCTGATTTATTTTATGGTTAAATTATAACAGCGAATGTTGGATTTGTCAATATATAATTTGAAAATTTTAAAA
>ERZ1090861.251-NODE-251-length-35313-cov-11.854303_pt1 | contig 35313 bp, 30 predicted proteins | sample MGYA00478482_ERZ1090861 | MGnify/ENA primary metagenome ERZ1090861 (study PRJEB33644, sample SAMEA5815744) | chicken gut metagenome | biome: Chicken; feature: Gastrointestinal Tract; material: Caecum | place: Ireland | collected 2019-01-01 | study: A study of the... | reverse complement strand
ATCCGCAAATCAAGTAGATTGCTAAGGATACGTATCTAAGATAACACATTTTTGCCAAATTATCTAGTCTAAACCTGCATTTCATCGTCATAAACGCACAAATTTTCTGCGAACTTACAGATTCCCGTATCTGTACACGATCTCCTTCATAATATCCCATTTTGCTTCCATATCTTCCACCAGTTTAAACTGTGTCCTTGCCCTGTCCAGGTTATGTTCTTCTCTGTGGATCTTGAAGTAATGGTCTCCCTGGAGATAGTCTGTAAGGAAACGCATTCCACATTCATAAGTCATCACTTTTGCGCCCATTGGAAGAAGTTCCACCTCTGTTGGAGTAAGACTGCCTGCACAGCCCTGGAGGAATCCTTTTACATAGATCTCAAAAAGCTCCATACTACAGGATACTTTGCTCAGATCTTTTTCATCTTCTGCCCCAGTGCTTGCCCCAAACCGGATGGAATCTCCGAAGTCATTCACGGCAAGACCCGGCATTACTGTATCCAGGTCGATGACGCAGATCCCTTTCCGTGTAGTATTGTCAATCATGATGTTATTCAGCTTCGTATCATTGTGAGTTACCCGGAGAGGAACCAGTCCTTTCTCCTGGAACTCTCCCAATACCCTGGCTGTCTCTTCATGGGCAAGGACAAATTCAATCTCTCTGTCCACAGAGGCGGCCCGGCCGCAAACATCCTGGGCGACAGCCTGTTTAAAAACTTCAAACCTTGCACGTGTATCATGGAACCCCTTAATGGTCTCATGGAGGGTGTCTGCAGGATAATCGGCAAGGAGTCTCTGGAAATTGCCGAAGGCAACTGCACTCTCATAAAAGTCCTCCGGCTTTTCCACCTGATCATAGCATTTTGCGTCTGTAATAAATTTATAGGATCTCCAGTATTCGCCTTTAGAATCCACATAATAGGCTTTCCCGTCTTTTGCGGGAATGATATTAAGTGTCTCCCTCTCAGGATCTCCTCCGTTTTCTATGATCTTTTCCCGAAGGTAGGAAGTCACGCCTACGATATTCTCCATAAGTTCCACTGGCTGTGTAAAGATCTCCCGGTTCATTCTCTGAAGGATCGCACTCATATCCCCCATGTCGCCGATCTCAAATGTGAGCAGATATGTGTCGTTGATATGCCCGCTTCCAAAAGGCCGGCGGTCTTTCAGTCTTCCCGTAAAATTAAAATTAGCGATTGCTTCCCTAACCTGCGGTTCTGATACACGTCCCATTTTCATTCTTCCTTTCTTTTTCTGGACCATTCTTTTCTGTCTCTGATTGTAAGGGAAACATGGGGAGAAATCTTTGTCCGATATACCATTTAATTTGCACAATCCGCTTATTTATTTTGCATTTTCCGCACAGATAGGATATGATAGAAAAAAGAACACAGAAGAGATCCGCATCCATACAAAGGAGGTGAAAGTCTATGTCCTATCAGGGAATCCGGCTTCAGAACCAGCTCGCCATCGATCAGCTCTTTTCCCTTCATTATTTTGAATATATGAACAGTTTTTACTTTCCGGGAGAATCCCATCCCTTCTGGGAATTTGTCTGTGTGGATAAAGGAGACGTTACCATCGGATCCGGGGAACGTTCTTTTGTCCTGACCCGGGGGCAGATCGCCTTCCATGAACCTGATGAATTTCACTGGGTCAGAGCTGGAGAAGGAGCCGCCCCCTGCCTGATCGTGATTTCCTTTTCTTCTGACAGCCCCATGATGGATTTTTTCCGAAAAAAAATCCTGCATATCCGGGAAGAAGACCGCCGTCTCCTTGCACGTATCGTTCAGGAGGCCCGGAAATATCTGAGCGGCAGGCTGGACGATCCCTATCAGACTTCTCTGTCCGTTCGTCCGGATGCCCCTGCAGAAGGGGCCCAGATCATCCGCACCTGTCTGGAACAGTTTCTTATCGGCCTTTACCGCCGTTATAAAAAGGCGGCAGTCCCTGAGATTCCTGCCGGTCTGCCCCCTTCTCCGGATAAGACCATAAAGAAAAATGCCGATGAGGAAGCTTTTGCAAGGATCAGCCGGTATCTGTCTGTCCATCTGTCTGCTCACCTGTCTGTTGAACAGATCTGTATAGACAATCTTATGGGGCGCTCCCGCTTGCAGAAGCTCATCCATGAAAAATGCGGCCGGGGGATCATCGAATATTATTCTCTCCTGAAGATCGAGGCCGCAAAGCAGATGATTCGGGATGAACAGATGAATTTCACCCAGATATCCGAATCTCTGGGGTATTCCTCCATCCACTATTTTTCCAGACAGTTTAAAAAAATGACAGGTATGACCCCTTCAGAGTATGCCTCTTCCATCCGGGCCATTGCCGAGGGTTTGCCGGATCACAAACAAACAAGGAGTATCAAATATGACGAAACCTAATATTATATTAATCATGACGGACCAACTCCGGGCTGACTGCCTGGGCTACATGGGGCATCCTGACGTCAAAACCCCCTACCTTGACAGCCTGGCTGCCCAGGGAGTGGTCTTTGACCGTACATACAGCGTCTGCCCCAGCTGTATTGCCGCCCGGGCCGGACTGCATACCGGAAGGGAGCAGAGCCATCACGGTCGGGTAGGCTATGAGGACGGCCTTCCCTGGAATTATGAACATACAATGGCAGGGGAGCTGTCCGCTGCCGGATATTATACCCAGTGCGTAGGAAAGATGCATGTCCATCCTCTTCGCAATTTTCTGGGATTTCACAATGTAGATCTCCACGACGGATATCTCCACTGTGCCAGGTACGGTACTGTTCCATACAGGGAGTCCCAGTTCGTGGCAGACGACTATTTTCACTGGCTGAAACAGGAACTGGGCATTAATGCAGATGTGACAGACACCGGTATAGACTGCAACAGCTATCTGGCCCGCCCCTGGATCTACCAAGAAAAATATCATCCAACCAACTGGGTCACGGACAGATCTCTGGATTTTCTGAGAAGACGGGATCCCCGGAAGCCTTTTTTCCTGATGGCTTCTTATCTCCGCCCTCATCCTCCTTTCGATGCTCCTCAGCACTATTTCGATCTTTACAAAGATAAAGATCTGCGCCCTCCCTTTGTGGGTACCTGGGAGACAGAGGAATATCTGAAGAAAGAGGGAAGAATCTTTAACTCCCGGACAGGTCCTGAGGACCCGGAGCTTATACGCCAGGCACAGATCGGATACTACGCCTGCATTACCCATCTGGACCATCAGATCGGTCGTCTGATCATGGCCCTGATCGAGCAGGAGCTCTATGACGATACGGTATTTCTCTTTACATCAGATCACGGCGAGGAACTCTGTGACCATCATATGTTTCGGAAATCCCGGCCATATGAGGGAAGCTGCCATATTCCTCTGTTCATCACTGCCGGCAAAAATGTACTGCCGGGTCTGAAAGCCGGTTCTGTCTGCCACAGCATTGCAGAGCTTAGAGATATTATGCCCACCCTTCTGGATATTGCAGGAGCTGAAATTCCTTCCTCTGTAGACGGAGAAAGCCTTCTTCCCCTTACAGAAGCTCCGGAGAGTATCCAGCGCACCTGGCTCCACGGAGAGCATTCCTACGATATCTTTTCAAACCACTGGATCGTCACTGGGACAGACAAATACATCTGGTATTCTCAGACCGGACAGGAACAGTATTTTGATCTGTCCTCAGATCCTCATGAACTGACGGATCTGATAAAGGATCCTTCCAGACAGGAACGTATCCGAAAACTGCGTTCCTGTCTGATCCGCACCTTAAAAGACAGACCTGAAGGATTTACCGATGGTGAACGCCTGATACCGGGACGTTCTTATCCCCCCTCTCTGCCAAACGCTGTCCTTCCCTGAAAAAGAAAGAGCAGACATCTCCAAAATGAGTGTCTGCTCTTTCTTTTCATGTGTTTTTCCTGCATATCTGTCACTTATATTTTCTGTTATAGAGGAACAGAAGGACAAGCAGTCCTACAAGTCCGATCAGTTCCATGGAAAGCCCCGTCAGGCTGATATTTCTTTGTCCGATGATGACCAGCCCCAGGCACACCACAAAGACGACCAGCAGGATCACGTTTTTAATCACTTTGCCCATATCATTTCCTCCTTATCCCTTCAGACCTCCAAGGGTCATGCCTTCTGTCAGCTGCTTCTGTACGCACATATAGAGGATCAGTACCGGGATCATAACGATCACCAGACCTGCATACATGATGCCATAGTTTGTGGCCGTCCTTTCCACTGCCATCAGGTTCTTAAGCCCCACTGCAAGGGTGCTGTTTTCATCCATGATCGTAAAGGCGATGATATATTCATTCCAGAAGGATAAGAACTGGAACAGAATCACTGTCAGGATACTGGGTTTCGCCATGGGGATCATGATCTGCACCATTGTCTTGAAATATCCGCATCCGTCAATATAAGCCGCCTCTTCATATCCTCTGGGAAGTGTCTTGAAATATCCGCTGAGCAGATATATGGAGAAGGACAGGGAGCTGGAAGCATAGATCAAAGACAACAGGAACCGGTTATCCAGGAAAAAGCTCACGCCCAGAGCCTTATTTGCGTCACTGAGCATCAGGAAAATAGGCACCACAATATAATTGATATTTACAAAAAGCCCTGCCATAAAGGCAGTATTTAAAATCTTTTTTCCCCGGAATTCAAATCTGGAAAGAGCGTAGGAAGCCGGAAGAGCGATCACCAGGAGCAGGACAAGAGCCAGCGCTGTAACCAACACAGAATTCAGGAAGAATTTGCCCATCTCCGCATCTATAAAGGCGGTGATGTAGTTCTGATACTGGAACTGCTGGGGAAGCGCCCATGGATTGGTACCCTTCCCAATAAATTCCGCATTGCGCTTGAAGCTTGCCATAAACACCCAGGCAACCGGAACCAGGATCGAGATGGTCATAATGATCAGGCTTACATATACAATAATCTTAAAAAGAATCTTTGTAACCGGATTCTGTTTTTTCATCCTATCTGCACCTCCTTCCTAGAATTCCAGCACTTCACGGTCTGTGATCTTATTCACAACAGCCGCAAGTGCAAATGAGAAAATAAATACCACAACACCGATGGCCATTCCGTATCCGTAAACGCCTGCGCCATAGGCCTGCTTGTACATATAGTTCAGGAATACTTCCGAATGTCCGTTCGGTCCTCCGTCCGACATAATCTGTACGAACAGAAAGCTTAAGTTAATCGTACTGATGATATAAAAGGTCAGGGTTGTACGTATATTGCTCCATACAAGGGGCAGCGTCACCTGGAAAAACATCTGGATCTCCGTAGCTCCGTCAAGGGAAGCCGCCTCATAGAGATCCTGGGGTATTGCCGCCATGCTGGCCATGTACATGACCATATAGTAACCGATGGCCTGCCACACAAGGGCAAAGATTACAGAATAAAGGACAATATTCTGGTTTCCCATCCACTGCTGGGTCAGCTTTCCAAGACCGATGGCCTTGAGAAACGTGTTGAGAAGTCCGGTACTGGGATTATAGATAGCCCCAAAAATACCGGCAATAACTACGATACTGAGGATATTCGGTATGTAGAAAATGATCCTGAAAAAGTTTTTACCCTTAAATTTTCCCCGGGAAAGTATGGCTGCAAACAGGATTGCAAAGAATATTGTGCACAGCGTTACAAGAACAATAATGGCAATGGAGTTCTGCATTGCCTGGAGAAAATTTTTGTCTGCAAGAAGAGATTTAAAGTTATACAGACCTACAAATTCTTTTCTGTTTGTAATTCCGCCCATGCGGTACAGAGACATCCTGAACACGTTGATGGTGGGAATAAAAATAAAAAGAGTGACCAGTATAGCCGCTGGTGCGATACAGAAAAAGATAAAGCGTCCCCGGGCCCGTTTTCGATTCATACTATGTCTCCTTTCTTTTAAAAACGGTGAGCTGTAATAACTCACCGTTTTCTCAGCACATATGCTATTCTTATTCAGATGTTTACTCCATAGCGGCTGCGCATCTTTCCCATACATCTACGAGCTGGCTCTGCCATTCGTCTACAGTCATATCCCCGTTGCTGATGGAATCGATCGGTCCGTAAATAGATCCTTTCATGTCAAGACCTTCGATAGGAGCGGTTGTTGCCCATGTACCTGTAACAGCTACCACATCATCGCCTGTCTGGAAGCTGCTCTTGATCACTCCCTCAGGAAGTTTGTCAGCTGCGCCTTTTACAGGAACCACGATAGGAGAATCGGACTCTTCTCCGGTCTCAGCATTGGTTGTCTTATTTGCAAGGCACAGATCAACAACTGTATCAGAGTACATAAATTTGATAAATTCTTTTGCAAGGTCAATGTTAGCGGCATCTGCCGGGATCCACATCTGCTCGGTAAAGGTATATACAGACTGGCTCTCATCAGCGCTCCATTTCGGAACACCCATTACTCCCCACTCGTAATCTGAAGGAGTTGTGTTTGCCATCTCTCCTACTACCCAGCTTCCGTTTGGCATAAAAAGGGCTTCACCGTCAATAACTGCCTGCTGGTTAATCTTGAATCCGCCGTCTGTGTTGGCGTTGGCAACTGTATCTGCCCAGATGTTGTCAGAAGATACCAGCTGAGCCACTGTATCCAGAACTTTTTTGCCTTCAGCAGAAGTCCATGTATCTGCGTCATAGGTCAGAGCGTTATTGTAGAAGTCAATTCCCCCTGCCTGTGCCAGCATAGCATAGATAGTGGCGTCAAAGTATCCGGACTGAGGATATGTAAAGAGTGCTCTTCCATCTGCTTTTGCCTGCTGTCCCAGTTCAAAGAATTCATCCCAGGTAGTTGGAACCGCATATTCTTTTCCCTCGCCTACAAGGGTTGCGTTGTACCAGAATCCTGTCTGTGTATAGAAGATCGGCGCAAGATAGATCTTGCCGTCGCCGTAAGGCTGTGCAGCTGTTCCCTCAAGGATTCCGTCCAGCATCTTACCCTTAAGCTCATCATCAAACACGTCAGAGATATCCGCAACTGCCTCTTCTTTCAACATAGTCTCTGTAAATCCGCTGGCCTGTCCCAGGTTATAGTATACAATATCCGGAACATCACCGTTCTGTATATCCTTTGTCAGTACCTGATCCAGTTCGGAGGACAACTCTAATTCTACTTCGCACCCTGTCTCCTCCTCAAAAGCTGCTGCGATCTTCTCCCAGATATCCGCTCCGTTTCCACCTTCAAAGGCTGCGACTTTCAGCACATCCCCGCCTCCGCTTTCGCTGTCGCTTCCGCCGTCTCCACTGCCGCTGTTATCTGATCCACCTCCGCATGCAGACAGCATGGAAACTGCCATTACAGAAACAAGAGATGCCGAGATCAACTTTTTCACCATTTTTCTCTTCATAAATTTTACCTCCTTTTTTCCTGTTTTTTACATCATACCTTATTTTAAATGTGGCTTCCATACAGATATTGCCTTTTCTTTTATAATTATTGCTATTTTTGACAATACAACCACGATATATAAATATTTTTTGTCATTTTATCCACAAGCCCTTGCTTTTTCTTCGTTATTTTTTGTATAATATCTACAATAGGTACAATCATTTTGTAATCAGAAGGAGGCGGCGGTATGAGCCACAGACATTATTCCATAAAAGAAAAGGAACTCCCCAAGATCAATTCCCGGCTGCTGTCCATCTCTCTGTCTAAGGATGAAAGAGACTGGCCCAGCGTCCTCCACACCCATCCTTTTACAGAAATTTTCTTTGTGTTAAACGGCAAGGGGAATTTCTTCTTTCGCCGGGATATCCGTCCCATAGAAACCGGGGATCTGATCATCATTCCCCCCTATCTGGAACATACGGAACAGTCCATTCCAGGCACACCTCTTGAGTATTATGTCCTGGGAATCGACGGCATCGCCTTTCAGGAAGAAGACCAGTCCGCTTCTGCTCAGATTTTCTGTAACTTTGACAATCTGGCTATGATCCGGGACCTTTTTGCCCAGATTCATTATGAAGTAAAATCCGGAGGCTACGGTGCAGAGCTGATCTGTCAGCACCTTCTGGAGATCCTGATCCTGCGGATTCTCCGATCCTCCCGGCAGCTGGTTCCTGTCTCTATCAATACCGTGCGCATGACAAAAGAATGTGCCCAGATAAAAGAATATCTGGACACAAATTATGGAGAACATATTACCCTGGATACACTGACAGGGCTGACTCATATGAATAAATATTATATGGCCCATTCCTTTGCCAAGTACACCGGTTTTTCTCCCATTCAGTATCTGAACCGCCGCCGGCTGGAGGCCGCCTGCCAGCTTCTTCGGGATACGGACCTTTCAGTCTCGGATATCGCCGGCTCCACAGGCTTTTCCTCCCAGTCCTATTTTACCCAGACTTTCCGGAAGTTTTACGGGATCACTCCCATAAAGTACCGGCAGGATCACGAGAAGGAACAGATAAAGTCTCCCGACAGATGATGAATGTGTTTTAAATCTCGTACCAGATGATCTCGTTTGCTTTCAGATCTACATGGAAACTGCTTCCGTCCCCTCTGTACACGGTTGTACTCTGGGGTTCATAGGTATTGTTGACAACACAGTACTTGCCGTTCTTTACGTAAGCATGAACTTCCACATTAAAGTTGGAGCTGAACCATCTGCAGAGATTTTCCTCATCATGGGAAGACCAGATGATGGAACGGTACAGGATCCTGCTGTTCTCAAAACTGTAGGGAAGGCCGCTGATATATACGCAGCGTCCTTTTCCGAACTCTTTTACAGCCATCTGTACTTCCCTGTCCCGCTGGACAAGGATCTGTGTTCCGTCCAGGGCATACATGCCCTTCTTTCCTTCGCCGAAATCAATTTCTTTCGTACAGTCTTCTTTAATAAAATGATCGTGTTCTTCCCAGTTATATTTATCTACGTTTAAAGTAAAGCCAGTTTCTTTTTCCACGCCCATGACCGTTGCAAGCTGGAGAAAATGGCCCTGGTACTGATGGCCTGCAGGCTCTCCCACTCCGATAAATCCTCCGCCGTTATAGATAAACTTCTTTACGGCAGTAACAATCTTTTCATCTGTCCAGTTCTCTCCTCCTGTGTAGGCGGTATCAGCGTCTCCCACATTCAGGATCACATCAATATCCTCTAAAATGCCCGGATCCTGACGGATATCGTCAAAGCTGATGAACCGGACGTCAAAGGGCGCTCCGCTTAAGGCCTCGATCACCCCTGCATAGGAGTAATTCTGTTTATAATAGATGGCGTGATGGACCATATGATTGCCCCATGCCCGCATCTTGCCCCAGCAGTTCAGTACCGCCACTTTCTTGATGCAGTAGGGCGTTGTTCCCTTGATATTTTCATATAAGGTCCGAAACTCGTTGCACACGCTTTCCACATAATCAATGAAATCCGGGAATTCCATGGCAAGTTTTAAGTAGCCCCCGTATCCGATCCGGTCAATAGGTTTTCTCAGGATGGCTCTTCTGGCTGTCACCCAGTTCACTTTGGCTTCTTTTACCGGATCTCCGCCCTCATGGAATACATCCGGGAAGAAATATGGCAGGAGACGTCCTTCTCTGTATTTTACCCCTTCAATATCGCTGATCAGCCGCAGTGTGGAGCCGTTCCCCACACTTCCCACAACAGCGTCCAGTCCGATAGACTGAAATTCCTCCATAAAAGGTTCCGTTCCGATCCAGTGATCTCCCAGGAACATCATGGCTTCTTTTCCCCATTCATGGGTGATATCCACCATCTCTTTTGCAAGTTTCGCCACTTCTCTTCTCTGGAAAGCCTGGAAATCAAGAAATTCCTTTGAAGGAATGCGGTAGGTGTTATTCATATACCCCTGGTCAATGATAAATTCCGGACGGAACTTATAGCCTGCCTCTTTTTCAAACTGCTCCAGGATATAAGGACTTACTGACGCAGAATATCCGTACCAGTCCACATATTTCTCTCTTGCCAGTTCATCAAAGATCAAAGTGAACTGGTGAAAAAATGTGGTGTATCGGATCACGTCTACATGGGGATTATCCGCAATGAATTTTTTCAGTCTCTCCATAGAATACTTGTGGGTCTTTGGCTGGCGCACATCAAAAGTGATCTGCTTTTCAAAATTTTCCCATCCGTTTGTCACCGCATTATACATATGGACCGGATCCCACATGATATATGCCAGAAAGCTGACCGTATAATCATGAAAAGCCTCTGCGCTGTGTATGGTCACATCTCCTGTCTCACTGTCATAACTCCACTGTGTTGGGGGAACCACAGCCCCTGTAGTCCGGTCTATGACTTCCCACCACCTGGTGATGTCGTCGTGATCGTTTACTTTCAGCATATCCGGATACAGATGATCCATGAGATGAACAGACAAGTCATCGCTGACAGCAGTGTAAAAAGGGGTCATAATATACATCTGCTGGATCTCATCCGGATTTGCCTTGGCCCATCCGTTATCTTTTCTTGTGGTATAATAGGTAGAATACACTTTTGCGTCTACCTCTTTCAGCTCTTCCGGATAGTCTGTGCCGTCGCAGTCGCGGATGGCATCTGCTCCCCATCTCTTCAGCAGTTCCAGTGTCTCGGGAACAACATCCAGGTCTGTAGGGATCGTCACTCTTCCTTTTGCGTTCTCTTTCAATGTTCTTCTCCTTTCTCCTGCTTTTTGATTTTATCATATGGAAAAAGGAGTAGAGAGTCAATCTGCTCATTGCTCATATTTTTATAATTCTTGCGCTTCAGGCTTCAGAATTACATGAGATTAATATCTATTTTCTTAAACTTTTCATACAGCGCTTCCATATCCGTAGGCTTTTCCTGGATATGATCCATCTCTGCCCGGATCTCCTGCATGGTCTCATCTACATGGGCAATTTCGTCTGCGCACTCCTTCAGCCGGGCGATCACCTTCTCCGCATGGTCCACATTTTTCTTGTACTTGATCTGATGTTCCAGACTTGCCCAGAAGTTCATAGCGATGGTTCTGATCTGCACCTCCGCCTTTACTTCCTTTGTGGACTCGGCAAAAAAGATGGGAACGCTTACGATCAGATGAAGACTGCGGTAGCCGTTGGGCTTGGGATTCTGGATATAGTCTTTTCTCTTGATCAGCCGAATATCGTCCTGCTTGGTCAGGGCATCGGCCAGAAGATAAATATCGTCAATATAAGAACATATCACTCTTATCCCTGCAATGTCATTCAGATTATTTTCTATATTTTCCCGTGTAGGCGGCAGTCCCAGTTTTGCCATCTTTTCCAGAATGCTCATCTGGCTCTTCAGACGGGTCTCAATGGAACTGATCGGGTTTCTTTTATACCTGACTTCAAACTCCGTGTCCAACACCTCAAACTTTGTGTTGATCTCTTTGATCGCACAGGCATATCCCATCATTAGCTCCTTGTAGTCCAGAACGCCGTCCAGCAGATTCATAGCCTGTCCCATGATGATATTCTTTCCTACTCTTTCCGGCACCTGAAGCCAGTTTTTTTCTCCCATAGTTACCTCCGTTCCGGCAGTATATTTTCTGTCTCTTTACTCTATCACTATTTTAACGGATGAAATAAAAAGGCTCAATTAAAATACTCTAAAAAAATATTAACAATGTTTATACCAGGCTTGTTTTATTCAGTACGGCATTGCTCCCCAGGCCGATCCCCAGACTGAACAGGATCCCTCCGGCAAGGCACATGATAACATTCATGATCCCGGAATCCAGGGGTGTTATCATCGGCACCATAGTAAACAGCAGCATTCCGGCACAAAGAGAGATCACCATAGAGAGACATAGTTTCTGTTTTCCAACAACACTCATAAGTACGTAGATGGAAACAAATACTGCTGCCAGAAATATTTTGGAGATCATGCACATAATGACCCCGCCAGCCCCTGCTGTCCCTGTGTCAAAAGGAAGTCCGGAAATAGCTCCGCCCACCATTGCTCCTGCAAAAAAGGCGATAAGCATAATGGCGCCGCCTACAAAACCGATCAAGGTTTTGGATATCACATAATCGCTCTTTTTAGACCGGACAGTAAAAAGGTTCTTCGCATATCCGCTCCTGAAATCATCTGCCACAAAAATGCAGACAAAAACTGCTGTCAGAAAATAAACAAGGTTAATATTACATATTTCTGTCATGCTCATATCCATTGCAGAGCTGTCGCCGCTGGCAGAACCGATCACCTGCCATACACTTGTAAAGGCCTCTATTGTTGTCTCCACGCCTGTATTGGGATCTACATTAACTGTCCCATCCATCATGGTGGTCATTACAAGTATCAGGATTGGAATCACGAAACAGATTCCCGCCATGATATAGAACAGAGGCATTGTAAACATTCTTCTGAAATCTACCGTTAACATACTTTTCAGTCTGTCCCCGAATCCATTGGGCTCAAACTTTATTTTATCTGATCTTTTCATGGGATCTGCCCTCCTTTTCTTCCATAAGATCGATATAATATTCTTCCAGGCCGATCTTCGCTGTTTTGATCTCGCTTACCAGAATACTGTTTTTATACAGATATACCACAACTTCTTCCGGACTCTCTGCATCATAGACACGGAGTTCTCCTTTTTCATCTTCTTCAACCCGTGAATATTTCTGTCTCAACAGGGCCTGGGTCCTGTCCATATTTTCTGTTCTGAGGGCCACATAAGTAGGACACTGGGCGTCCAGTTCTTTTGCCGTCATTTCTTTGAGCATTTTCCCATTCCGGATGATCCCGTAATGGGTTGCGATCTTCTCAAGTTCCCCAAGGATATGGGATGATATCAGGATAGTACACCCTTTATTTTTGGCAAGATCAACAAGTACTTCTCGCATGATCCTCATACCGTCTGCATCCAGACCGTTGATAGGTTCATCCAGAACAAGCAGCACCGGATGCCCCAGAAGAGCCATGGCGATCCCGATCCTCTGTTTCATACCAAGAGAGCAGTTCTTATATTTATTGGATGCGGCTCCCTCCATCCGTACCATTCTCAGGACTTCCTTTACCTCTTTTTCAGGATTTTTAATGCGAAGGTTCGCAGCCTGGAGCATCATATTATTCCACACACTGTAGTTCGGAAAACAGCCGGGAGATTCGATCAGGACGCCGACTTTTGCCATTACATCCCCATCTCTGTAATCTCTGCCAAAAAGCCGGATACTTCCTCCATCCGGGACCTGAAGCCCGCAGATCAGCTTTTCTGTAGTAGATTTTCCACTCCCGTTTTCCCCAATGAAACCATAGATTGCTCCAACAGGAACTGTCATATTGAGATGATCTACCGCATACAGCCCACGAAAGCTTTTTGAAAGATTTCTAATCTCAATCGCATTCATTTTATCGACTCCTTTTCCATGCCTTCAGTATTTTGTTTTTATGACTGGAGTTTACTTTTGATTTGTTTTAGAAGTGTTTTAAAATTGTTTGCGAAATATTAAAAAAAGAACCCTTTTCAGGATTCTTTTCTTTTAAAAGCATAATAGATCATGCTGATCCCCAATGCAGATATAAGCAGGCATACCGCCAGTCCCGTGATGCCGTTCATCCTGTCTGTATTCAGACTGTTGGTCTCCTGAAAGGATACAAGCATGGTCATCTGCAGGGTGAGCATAGATACCAGTGCGTCTGCCACTCCTATATTCCGGATGGTGATCAGGATCGGGGACTGCATTTTTCTCACCTTGACCATATTGATCACGGCCATGGTGATTTTATAAAAAGTATATGCAGCTATGGAAATAGCCATAATATCAGAATAGGCTTTTACTGTTCCTTTTGCAATGGTCAGCAAAACAACGCCGCTCAGGGCCAGGTTCAGGACCAGCAGCAGAATACCGTCCGCTTTTATCACTGCCAGCTCCTTTTTTCGGATCAGCTTCTGATCCTCCATACGGGATATTTTTCTTTCTGTGTGGACTGCAAAGTATCGCATGACCCCCAGCAGACTGTAATAAACAGCCATTGTAATGAACCAGGCCGACTGATTCATAACACCGATCACACCGTTGTATATCGTATACGCCACATTGATCACAAAACTGGGCATGGTAGTCAAAACTGTCCGGAACCTGTAATCCTCAAGAAAGCGGGCACCGAAAGAGTTCCTCTTTACAGCTGTTAAAAACTTTTCAATGATCCCGCTTCTCAGGTCTTTATACAGGCATATGATAGCCCCTGTCAGAGAAACAGCAGCCAGAATATATATCAGGATCCCCACAATCTCCGGCAGTATGTTTTCCTGGGACTGGATGACAGACAGAACAGCAATTCCCACCGTTGCCAGATAAAATATAAAGTGGCTGATACCTTTTCTTTTCATCTTTTCAGCAGTATTTTTTCACTGCGCCTCCCTCCTGTTTTTACTTAAATAATTCTTTTGCCTTCTCCATTCTTTCAACCACAGGCACTCCAAATGGACATCTCTCTTCACAGCCTCCGCAGCCGATACAGTCCTCTGCATTGGCAGACAGGCCTTCATAGTGAGCCCGGAGACTGGCAGGGATCTCTGTCTGCATCACTGCCAGATCATAAAGCTTATTTACCATGGCAATATCGATCTGGGCAGGACATGGAGCGCAGTGGCCGCAGTAGGTGCACTGTCCCGAATAGGCATGATGAGGGGCCTTTGCCAGTACGGTGGCATAGTCTTTTTCTTCTTCTGAAGCAGTCTCATAGCCGGCGGCTTCTTTTACATGCTCCGGAGTATCACAGCCGGTCAGTATGCTGGCCACAGCCGGTCTGGTCAAAGCATAATGGATACACTGAACCGGTGTCAGGGCCACGCCGAATGGGGACGTCTGAGGGGAAAACAGCCTTCCTCCTGCATATCCTTTCATAACGGTAATGCCCACTCCCTGCTGCTCGCAGATCCGGTACAGTTCCGCTCTCTCCGGATCGATGCCACCCAGGCTCTCCTCGTAATTCTCTGCAAAATATGTATTCAGATCCTCGCTGGCCGGGAGAAGGTCAAAGGCCGGATTAATACTGAACAGGAGCATTTCAATCTCTCCGCTTAAGGCCGCCAGCTTTGCTACTCTGGGATTATGGGTACTCATGCCGATATGACGGATGATCCCTTTCTCCTTCTGCTCTTTTACATAGGCCAGAAATTCTCCTTCCATGATCCGGTGAAATTCTGCCTCTTCATCTACAAAATGGATCATACCCAAATCTATATAATCTGTCTGCAGCCGTGTCAGCAGGTCTGAAAATGCCTCTTTTACTTTGTCCAGTTCTCTGGTACGGACATACTGTCCATCCTGCCAGGTAGAACCGAAATGTCCCTGGATGATCCATTTCTCCCGTTTTCCCTTCAGGGCTTTTCCGATATTTGTACGCACATTTGGCTCAGACATCCAGCAGTCCAGAATGTTGATCCCATAGTCTTCACAGCAGTCAATAACTGCCTTTACTTCTTCTTCGTTGTGACGCTCCAGCCATTCGGCTCCCAGGCCGATCTCACTTACCTTTAAGCCTGTTTTTCCTAATTCTCTGTATTTCATTGTAATCTCCATTCCGCCGCCTTTCAGTTGGCGGCACAAATAGTAATGAAAGTCTTCCAATTCTCCACGTTATTGATACAATAATTCTTAAAGAAGCTATACTACAAAGCACGGGGAGGTAAGTTGTAAAGACTTTCTTCGGTTTTAGACAGCATTGTAATCAGTGTAAGTTCCATCTTTCAAGCACAAATAAGTGGATCTATAAGACCGTACAGTAAGAATTGTTTTAACTTCTCTGTTATATTGTGTGGTGGAACAGTCAATGGCTTCTTTATCATCCACGAAAGGAGTTTTTTATATGAAAGTTGTTTATCAAACCTGTTGTGGCGTCGATGTTCATAAATCCTTTCTCGTTGCCACAATCATCAAGACCACTTCCGGCATAGAACCTTCTTATCAAAAGAAGCGTTTCTCTACCTTCAACAATTCTATCCTGCAGTTCAAAGACTGGCTTCTAAAAAACCATTGCCGTGATGTCTGTATGGAATCTACCGGTAAATACTGGGTTCCCGTGTCCAACCTTCTCGAGGACGAAATCAACGTCACGATCGCCAATCCCAAATGGGTGAAGGCCGTTAATGGGAATAAGGATGATGTAAAAGATTCCAAATGGATTGGGGATTTGTTTCGATTAGGTCTGGTCCCTGGCAGTTACATCCCTTGCAAACCTATCCGTATCCTACGTGAATTTACAAGGTACCGCTACAAGCTGACTTGCTGCCGATCCAGTGAAAAGAACAGATATCAGAATGCGCTTACTGTCTGTAATGTCGCATTAGATTCGGTTGTTTCCGATATCTTTGGGAAATCAGCTACATCTGTTATTGATTACCTAATCGAGCAATCCGGCAATTCCGTCAACCACGAAGAAATAGCCTCCAGACTCCTCCGTTCTCTTAAGAAGAAGTCTGACAGTGTCATTGAATCCATCGAAGGGTACCAGATGACTGACTCCCAAAAATACCGCATGCGCCTTGTCTGCGCACATCTGGATTATATCACATCTACGATCAATGATATAGACACTATGCTTGATTCTTTGGTTGCTCCTTATGAAAATGCTGTCCAGTTACTGTGTACCATTCCGGGTGTTGATCGTAACAGTGCAATTACTGTTATCTCCGAAATCGGTACGGATATGACTACGTTTTCCAACTCCAAACGCTTATGCTGTTGGGCGGGACTTACTCCCGGCAGCAATAAATCTGCTGGTAAAAAGAAATCTGTTCGCATAACACGTGCCGGTGTCTACCTCAAACCTGCATTGGTGCAAGCTGCCCATGCAGCCGTGAAATCGAATAAATCTCCTTACTACAAACAGAAATATGAGCGTATTATGAAGCGCCGTGGTAAGAAACGTGCCATCATTGCAATCGCCAGGATGATCCTTACCGCTATCTACCAGATGCTGTCTACCGGTGAAGCGTGGAACCCGACCGATTTATACAAAATTGATATGCCTGAACCTCTGAAAGAGAAACAGAAGGAAAAGGCTATCAAACAGGCTAAGAAGCTGCTCATTCGTGAGGGGATTCTTTCGGAATCACAATTCGCTTCTTAAATTTTTACAGCAATACATTTTTTTTAGGCTGCTGTAAGACAGCTTGTTAAAGTGCGCCATTTATTGGCTGTCCTCTACTTTCTTTCACAGTAATACCTCCACCTTGCAATTATGTTGTTTTGTCTTTTTATCATAAGAAATTCCCACGGCCAAAATCCGTCCCGTATATTCAGGATCCTGTCCCAGTTTTCCTTTAAACTTTAAAGCATAATTTTTCTCTTTGATCTGTCTGACTGCAGCTTCTGCCATGTTATCTACCTTTAGCTCAAGAATGATTCCATCTTCATTTTTGTATAAAGGATAAAAAATAAAATCTACATAGCCGATTCCTGCTTTATCTTCTCTTTCTATCCTATAGCTGTCTCTGGCAGACAGATATACCATATTGACGATCATAGTAAGCTCAGCCTCATTATTATAATTTAATAATGGGCTTTCTGTATTATGGGCGTATTCCAGGATCTTTGCCATTAACTCTGTATTCCCGTCTTTGGTAGCCTGAAGCATTTTAGAAGACTCTGCGGCTAAACGATACACATAGCCTAATGATGGCTCTTTTTGCAGCATATCTGCAAATTTATCCATCAGTTCTTTATTTGGAATTGATACGTATCCGTTTTCGTAATTTAAAAAGCCATAGACGACCATAGCTGAAAATATCTCATTTTTCGTCCGGAGATTCATAGATGTGGCCGCATATTCTCTTACTTTTGCCTGAACCGGAATTCCCGATACCAGCAGCGCCAGATCATCCCGGACTGCATCTACGTTTTCTCTTATATAATAAAAGATTTCATCATATGGACCCGAACTGGTCCAATAGTTTCCCAGATTATTATTGGTCAGCGCAGCCACTACGGATCTGGGATTATATACCCGTTCTCCAGCTTTCGTATGGTAGCCGTCATACCAGATGCGGAGTCCCTCTCTGGTCACATTTTCCGGGTTCAGTTTCTGGGCTTGATATCTTTTATACAGTTCATCAACTTCCCCTTCCGTAAATCCAAAATATTCTGAATACTTCTCTTCTTCTGCCATTGTATATTCATAAAACATATTCAGTTCTGATCCGCTGGAATATTTTGCAATAGGAAGAATTCCTGTCATATATGCTAATTCAACATAAGACTTTCCTTTGAGAAGATTACTGAGAAACTCTATATATGCCTTTTTATCTTTTTCTCTTACAAAGTCTCTGTGGAAAATATAGTCCCATTCATCAAGGACAAAAATAAACCGGTTCTCATCTTCTGATTCATATATATCATTCAGTATATCCCAAACCGGTTCCTCTTCGTCAATCTCTATATCCGGAAACTGGCTTTTCAGATCATTACGGAGTCTTTTTTCGATTCTTCCAATATATTTTTCATAACTTGAGCAGTTCTGAGGAACCTCATTTAAACTGATATAGATCACATTGTGCTTGTTGATATGAGCCTCGAAAGCTTCTTTTGCATTTCTCACTTTCAGCTTTTCAAAAATATGTCTGCTGTCTTTACCTTTTCCAAAAAATGAAGCAATCATTGTGGCCATTACTGTTTTTCCAAAACGGCGGGGCCGGGTAATGCACAGATAACGGTTGCTTTTTCCTGTACCGGAGCCAAAATTTTCAATAATATCTTCACTATTCTCTACCATAGGAAGTAGCTCAAGAAGCATTTCTGATTTATCGATAAAGTACATGGAGGCAGCTTCATCCAGAAATATTCCATAAGGATTTTTACTGTTTAAATACACACCCATTCTATGCCTTCACACTCCTTTTCATCTTTTCTGTTCTACAGGAAATCCATCTGATTTTTCTGCAGAATAGAAAATCGCCTATACTAAAGTATAGACGATTTTCCTGATTTTCACAACATTATACTTCTGATCCTTACTTTTTCATCAGATCCGCACCGCTGTGCCAGGCCTGACCAACCTTTTCACCGATTGCATAGTATCCATTCTGCATCTGATCAAAAGCAAAGGCCTGGAGTTTCCCTGCATCGATCTTTCCTGCTTCGTCCAGCACCTTTTCATCTGCAATCACATTGACGATCTTTCCAAGGACACGCAGACCGTAAGGCTGTGACTGCATCTCCACCACTTCGCACTCCAGGGTAAGGGGATACTCTGTAATAACAGGAGCGTCCACTCTCTCGCTTTTCACTGCGTGGAGTCCGGTACGCTCAAACTTGTCTGCCATTTTATTGGAGCTGGCAATCCCCGGGAAATCTGATTCCCGGAGGGTGTCTGCTCCCGGCACGGCAAGGGTGAAGGCTTTTCTTGTCACTGCTATTAAATGATATTCTTCCTTTTCTCAGGGAACTACTTTATGGATTTTCCCAGTTCATAGGCTTCATGAAGTTCCGGTTTTCCCTGGATATCGCCTACGTCCCCATTTCCGCCTGCGAGAACATGACCAAGGTTTTTCCACCTCAGATGTTCCATCAGATGATCATAGTACAGAACTACATCATCAAATCCATTGCCTTCTGCAGCCATGAGAAGAGCCGAAGATCTGTCATGGCCTCTTAAAAGATTGCCGTCTCCTTCTTCCAGGGCAAACAGGCGGTCAATGGCAGTCCGGATCTGGCCGCTCATATTCCAGTAATACAGCGGCGTGGCAAGGACTACTACCTCCGCCTCTTTTACCGCCGGATAGATCTGGTTCATATCATCTTTCTGTACACAGGGACAGACCTTGCTGCTGTGTCCGCCAAAGCAGCCTTTGCACCCATGGATATCCATACCGGCAAGGAAAAATTCTGTCACCGTATTTCCTGCGCTTTCAGCCCCTTCTGTAAAGGATTTTACCAAAGCTGATGTGTTTCCCTTTTTTCTGGGGCTTCCGTTTAAAATTACGATTTTCTTACCCATAATAAATCTCTCCTTTATTCAGCGGATTGACTTTTCCCGCTGCTGATATTACAATCATAGCAAGAATATGTCAGAAAACAAGTACTCACATAAAAGTGCGATACTTACAATCAAGTTCAATACTTACCTGAAGGAGAGCGTAAAATGGGCAAAAGATGTATTTCTAATGAAAGTTTAAGCACCACCGGCTTTAGCTATACTTTATCTCTGATCAACGGGAAATATAAAATGACGATCCTCTACACACTGATGGAATTTGGAGTGGTAAGGTTCAATGAAATAAAAAGGTATATCGGTCAGATTTCTTATAAAACTCTGAGCTCTACCTTAAAAGAACTGGAGGCAGACCAGCTGGTGCACAGGGAAGAATATCCCCAGATTCCGCCGAAAGTGGAGTACAGCCTGACGGAAAGAGGGAAATCCCTGATCCCGATCCTGGACGGAATGTGCGAGTGGGGAGATAAAAACCGGCTTTAAACTGCCGGTTTTTATCTTAAAAAATTTATCTCACTGGCACATAATCTATCTGTGACTCTTCCTCTGTGGCCTCGATCTTAAAGATTACCGGGCGCAATCCGTCATTACAGCTGCAGATGGCCACGCCAGGTTTACGGATCCAGTCTCCATTTGTTTTGATCACATTTTCATACCAGTTTTTCTACAATAAAGATCGGCAGCTGATACCGGTCATAAAGCTGGTTCAGGATATATCGCAGCCCTTTTGGGTCGATCTGCCGGCCCCAGTCTGATTCTTCCGGATAGGGATTTCTCACTGCGCTCATAATATTTCCCCGGCTCTGTCTTTCCCGGATTCCATAACTCCCTGTTTAAAATTGAGCGTTCCATCGTTACACGGGCCCCTTCTGACTATCAACCGTGTCAATGCCGCCAAATGCCTCTCCCGATACGACAGCTTTCATTTATCGTATCTGAAATTTTTCTTGTATGACGGAAATCATCGATCTGGTATGATTGTAGCAAAGAGGAAGTTTTTGTTCTGTTGAAAAAACTACATAACAAAAACTTTCCGGCTCCGGAAAATGGAGTCATGGAAAATCTATTAAAACTCTTTACTTTAAAGTGGTTTTCATGTATTATTGTTAGTTGTTGCTAACTAAAATACCAAAATCACAAAGGAGACTTTTATGACCAATCTTAATCTGCTTATGATCCTTTTATCCTTCGCACTGCTCCTGCTGTGTATGCTCGCTCCGCTAAGAAAGAGCGCCGCAGTACAGAAGTGCCCTTCTCTTAAAATGCTTTTTAAACCCCATGGGATCTACGGCGTACTCCTGCTGATCGTTTCTTTCCTCCATGGGATCCTCTCAGGAAATAAACCGGCAATGATGACCGGAAAAGCAGCATGGATCTGTCTTCTCATCCTTCTTGCTCTATCCATGTTGCGGAAAGGGATGGGGACTGCTGTATGGCTGAGACTGCACAGGATCTTTTCCGTCCTTCTATGTCTTCTGATCGCAGTCCATGTAGTTCATGCCGTTTTTCTGTAAGGCATAAAGCCCTTTCACTGTATTGCCGAAACCGTAGAATATGATAAAATATTTTTGTTTTATATATTTTTGTAAAAATACTACGATTTCGGAGGTACCGATATAATGGAAGACGCTCAAAAAACTATGCTGTTTGAAAAAACTCCAATTCCGGCGGCTGTGGCAAAATTGTCTGTTCCCATGGTCTTCAGTTCCCTTGTTATGGTTCTTTATAACATGGCGGATACCTATTTTGTAGGCATGCTTAATAATTCCGTGGAAAATGCCGCCGTCTCACTGTCGGCTCCGGTTCTCCTGGCTTTTAATGCCATCAATAATCTGTTCGGCGTGGGAACTTCCAGCATGATGAGCCGCACCCTGGGCCGTAAAGACTACGATACCGTGTCCCGCAGCTCTGCTTTTGGCTTTTACTGTTCCCTTGTGTGCGGGATCCTGTTCGGGCTTTTCTGCGCTCTGTTTCAGGGGTCCCTTCTCATCCTTATCGGAGCCGATGAGACTACCCGGGCAGCTACCCAAGGCTATCTATTCTGGACAGTTTTCCTTGGCTCTGCTCCTGCCATTCTGAATGTTGTTATGGCCTACCTTGTTCGCTCCGAAGGGGCTGCCATGCATGCAAGTATCGGCACTATGAGCGGCTGCTTCCTGAATATTATCCTTGACCCTGTTTTCATCCTTCCCTGGGGCTTCAACATGGGAGCGGCAGGGGCAGGCCTTGCCACTTTTCTTTCCAACTATGCCGCTTGTATATACTTTTTTGTCTTTCTCTACGTAAAAAGAGGGAAGACTTTTGTATGTGTTGATCCCAGGAAATTTTCCTTCCAAAAAAAGATCGTCAAAGAAGTGTGCGGAGTTGGAATACCTGCTTCTATCCAGAATCTCCTGAATGTGACCGGCATGACGATCCTGAACAATTTTACTGCTGTTTACGGTGCTGATGCCGTGGCTGCCATGGGGATCGCTTACAAGATCTATATGGTTCCCATGCAGATCACTCTGGGATTTTCCCAGGGTATCATGCCTCTTGTAAGTTATAATTTTGCCTCAGGAAACCGCAGACGTATGAAGGATACCATTCTCTTTGCCATGAAGCTGATGATTCCTGTGCTGGCTGTGGTCATGCTCCTGTATCATTTCGGTGCAGACACACTGATCCGTCTTTTTATGGATAACGACACTATCGTGGCTTACGGCGGAAAGTTTCTCCAGGGATTTGGCCTGGGACTGATCTTCCTTTGCGTAGATTTCCTTGCTGTAGGTGTTTTCCAGGCTCTGGGGCTTGGAAAATATTCTCTGTGTTTTGCGGTAATGCGTAAGATCGTTCTGGAGATCCCGGCGCTTTTTATCCTGAACTATCTGTTTCCACTTTACGGACTGGCCTATGCCCAGTGCACTGCAGAACTGGTCCTGGCTGTCTGTGCAGTCATCATGCTGAGACATATCTTTAAAAAATATGGAGAAACTTCCAGGGGGCTGTCGCATTAGTCAATTTATTATTTACTCTTCAACTATTTTGCACTGTGCCTGCCGAAGACATCAAAACTCATGGTATCCAGCTTTGCGTCCACTGCAGCGATCTCTTCTTTTGTCAGGATAATGTTTCCGGCCTCAAAGTTCTCTCTCAGCCGCTCCGGTTTGCGGGAGCCCGGGATTGGAATGATGTATGGCTTTTTATTGATCATCCAGGCCAGAGACAGTTGACCCATTGTGGCGTGTTTCTCCTCTGCCATTTTAGTCAGCATTTCCAGAAGATCCTTTGCCTTTGCATAACCCTCTTTTGTATACTGGGGCATATCCGCTCTGTAATCCTGGCTTCCCTCAAATTTGGTATGAGGGGTGTACTTTCCGGTAAGGAATCCGTTGGCCATGGGAGAAAAGGCCACATAAGCCACATGGAGTTCCTCGCACACCGGAAAGATCGTCTCGTGCCATCTTGCCATCATAGAATACCGGTTCTCAATGGCAGTCACCGGGCATATGGCATTGGCCCTTCGGAGATATTCTTCTGTTGTTTCGGAAATCCCCCAATAACGGATCTTCCCTTCTTTGATCAGCTGAGCCATGGTCTCTGCCACTGTCTCCGGCTCCACCTTTGGATCGATCCGGTGCTGATAATACAGATCTATGTAATCTGTTCCCAGTTTCTTCAGGCTGCCCTCCACACTTTTTCTTATAGTTTCCGGGCTGCTGTCCAGCTTCAGGGAACGGTCCGGATTGTGGCTGACGCCCATCTTTGTGGCGATCACGACTTTATCCCGGATCCCTTTGACAGCTTCTCCTACCAGTTCCTCATTATAAGAAATCGTTCCATCCGGATTCACACCGGTATAGGCTTCTGCTGTATCAAAAAAATCATATCCCATATCCGCCGCTTCCCGAAGGGTTCTGACTGCAAGGTCTTTTTCTGTGGGATCCCCTGAGGCATGACTGAATCCCATACATCCAAGACCCACGGGATTGACATACAAGTCACTGTTTCCAAGTCTTCTTTTTTCCATTTCAAAACCTCCTTTGACTCTGTACTGCCATTATAAGGCTTTCACAGACAGGTGGGAAGGTTCCATTTGGAAACAGGTATATACCTGAAGGTATGTACCCTGGCACTCAGTAAAAAGGCTTTTTTAGCTGTAATGACTTGCATAAAGACCGTTTTTCTATTACACTGGTTCAGAAAAATATACCTCTGTATCTCTCACAAACAGGAGCCGAAAAACATGAATCTGAATTTTGAATACTATAAAGTCTTTTATTATGTCTGTAAGTGCGGCAGTCTCACCGCCGCCGCCAATGTGCTGATGACCAGCCAGCCGGCAGTGACCCGCACCATCCACAATCTGGAAAGCGCCATTGGCTGCCGCCTTTTTATTCGCAGCAAAAACGGCGTGGAACTGACACCGGAAGGCCGTACCTTTTACAAATATATTTCTGCTGCCTGCGCCCAGATCTTTAAGGGCGAAAACGAGCTGGCCGGCATGATCAGTCTGGACAATGGAACCGTCTGTATCAGCGCTACAGAAACGGCCCTGCACTGCTGCCTGTTCAAAGCAATGGAGGAATTTAACCGGTACTATCCAAACGTACAGTTTAAGCTTCTAAACAACAGCACGCTTCATTCTATTCAGGCTCTGAAATCCGGCCGGGTGGATATGGCGGTAGTCTCCTCTGTGCCTCTTCAAAAGGAAAGCCATCTGCTGATAAGGCCTCTCAGGAAATATCATGATATTCTCATTGGCGGAGATAAATTTCAGCAGCTAAAGGGAAAGGAAACCAGACTGGAGGAATTAAAAGACTATCCCTGGATCGGTCTTACTTCAGGATCCATTACCAGGGCTTCTCTTGACCGGTATTTTCATGAACTGGGACTTCCTTTTAATCCGGATATAGAGCTTGCAACTACTGACATGATCCTTCCGGCCGTACGGCATAACCTGGGGATCGGCTTTATTCCCTCAGAATTTGCCACAGAAGATATCCGCAGAGGAACTGTATTTGAGATTAACATTGTAGAACGGCTCCCTGAACGGAATATCCTTCTGGTATATGACACAGAATATCCGCAGAGCATTGCCGCCAAGACCTTTCAGAAATACCTGACCTTGGCAGAATAGGGGGTTCTGCTCTCTTTTATATCATATCCATATCAGAATTTTATGGATATGATATAAAATGATTATTTTACCATCAGCTTCTTTCATGATAAAATAATTATGGTTAAAAAATTAACAATAATTTAACAGAAAGAAGGTACTTTATGCAAGAAACAACATGTCTTGAGAAACAGCCTCTTTGTCAGGAAATGCTGGAAAAAATGAACGCTTACTGGCGGGCTGCAAATTACCTGTCAGCAGGACAGTTATATCTGCTGGACAATCCTCTGCTGAAAAAACCCCTTACCATGGATCAGATCAAAAAGAAGATCGTCGGCCACTGGGGAACTGTACCCGGACAGAATTTCGTATATGTTCACTGCAATCGTGTGATCAAACGTTATGACCTGGACATGATTCTCCTCTCCGGTCCCGGACATGGCGGAAACTTCCTGATCGCAAATACTTATCTTGACGGAAGTTACAGCGAAGTATATCCGAATATCAGCCGTGACGAGGAAGGAATGAAAAAAATGTTCAAACAGTTCTCTTTCCCCTGCGGCGTGCCAAGCCACTGTGCACCTGAGACACCAGGCTCCATCAACGAAGGCGGTGAGCTGGGATATTCTATCGCCCATGCCTTCGGAGCAGTTTTTGACAACCCGGATCTGATCGCCACTGTAGTTGTAGGAGACGGCGAAGCAGAAACCGGTCCTCTTGCTACTTCCTGGCATTCCAATAAGTTCCTGAATCCTGTAACAGACGGTGCGGTACTGCCGATCCTGCACCTGAACGGCTACAAGATCAGCAATCCTACCATCTTCTCCCGTATCCCTCATGAGGAGATTGAAAGCTTCTTTAAAGGCTGCGGCTGGAAGCCATATTTTGTAGAAGGCGACGATCCTATGACCATGCACAAGAAGATGGCAGAAACCATGGACACCGTCATCGAAGAGATCAAAGCCATTCAGAAGAATGCCCGTGAAAACAACAATCCGGAGCGTCCAGTCTGGCCAATGATCGTTCTGCGCACACCAAAGGGCTGGACGGGTCCCAAGGTAGTAGACGGCCAGCAGATTGAAGGTTCCTTCCGTGCACATCAGGTGCCTCTTACTATGGAATCTCCTGAGCATCTGGAACTGTTAAAAGAATGGCTGGAAAGCTACCATGCAGAAGAACTCTTCGACGAAAACGGCCGTCTGATCCCGGAACTCCAGGAATTAGCGCCTAAAGGAAATGCCCGTCTGGGAGCCAATCCTCATGCAAACGGCGGTCTGCTGCTGAAAGATCTCCGTCTGCCTGATTTCCGCACTTATGGAATCGAAGTGGATCCCGGAAAGACAAAAGCCCAGGATATGATCGAACTGGGCGGTTACATCCGTGATATCTTCAAATTAAACAAAGAAAACCACAATTTCCGTATTTTCGGACCGGACGAAAGTATGTCCAATCGTCTGTATAAAGTATTTGAAGAGGAAAACCGTGACTGGAACGCCCAGCTGCTGGATACAGACGACTGCCTGGCCAGAAACGGACGTATCATGGACGGAATGCTCAGCGAGCATATGTGTGAAGGCTGGCTGGAAGGATATCTTCTCACCGGACGCCACGGCTTCTTTGCAAGCTATGAAGCATTTATCCGTATTGTAGATTCTATGGCCGCTCAGCATGCAAAATGGCTGAAGGTCTGCAATCAGCTTTCCTGGAGACAGCCTATCGCTTCTCTGAACTTTATCCTGACCTCCAATGTATGGCAGCAGGATCACAATGGATTTACTCATCAGGATCCCGGTTTCCTGGATCACATTGCCAACAAGAAAGCAGATGTTGTCCGCATGTATCTCCCGCCGGATACTAACTGCCTCCTCTCCTGCTTTGATCACTGTATCAAGAGCAAAAACTATGTAAACGCTATTGTGGCTTCCAAACATCCAAGCTGCCAGTGGCTGTCCATGGAACAGGCTGTAAAACACTGTACCCAGGGTATCGGAATCTGGGAGTGGGCCAGCAATGACTGCGGAGAAGAGCCGGATCTGGTAATGGCCTGCTGCGGCGATACTCCTACACTGGAAACTATGGCTGCGGTAACCATTCTCCGTGACGAAATGCCGGACCTGAAGATCCGTGTAGTAAACGTGGTAGACCTGTTTAAGATGGAGTCTGATCATAAACATCCCCACGGACTCAGCGATGCAGAATATGATGCGATCTTTACAAAAGATAAACCTATCATCTTCGCATTCCATGGCTATCCTACTCTGATCCATGAGCTGACCTATGAGCGGACCAATCACAACATCTCTGTTCACGGTTACCTGGAAGAAGGAACCATTACCACACCTTTCGATATGCGTGTGCAGAATAAGATCGACCGTTTCAATCTGGTAAAAGATGCGATTATCCATCTGCCTCAGCTTGGAAATAAAGGTTCTCATCTGATCCAGAAAATGAACGACAAACTGATCGAGCACAGACAGTATATTGCAGACAACGGACAGGATCTGGAAGAAATCCGCAACTGGGAATGGCACCTTCCTGAAAAATAAAACTAATCCTATCTTTTAACTACGTAAAAGGCGCTGCCGCAAGTCATATCTCAGAAATATCTATACATTCTGGGTTTTGACGAATGCGGCGGTGCCTTTTCATCTGATACAGCAGTCTTTTGGTTTTTACGAAAAAATCCCGCTGCCGGCTAAGATTATTTCATCAGGTCTTTCAGTCTTTTGTATAATTCTCTGTATTTTTCATATCCCCGGCGGTACACTCCCTGATTTTCCCTTTGAGGAAGAAACACCTCATCCTCCAGCAAAGCAAATCTCCTGCACCCTTCCTCCACCGAAGGAAGGATAGAAGCCCCTGCCCCTGCCAGGATACAGGCACCCAGGCAGGCCTGTTCCTTTACCTTGCTTACATAGACTGGTTTTTCAAAGATATCCGCCTGGATCTGAAGCCACAGCCGGGAGGAGGCGCCGCCTCCTGAGGCAATGACGCCGGAAGCTTCTGTTCCCAGTTCTTCCAGGATTTCCATACAGTCTTTCAGGCTGTAAGTCACTCCTTCCATCACAGACCGGAGAAAATGTCCCGGTCCATGGGACAGTGTCATGGCGAAGAACACCCCTTTTGCTTCCGGATCCATATGGGGAGTCCTTTCCCCGGAAAGATAAGGAAGATAGAGGAGTCCCTCCGATCCCGGTTTCACAGCTCCGGCCAGTTTATTGACTTTCCCATAATCTTCCATTCCTAGTATCTTGTTTTTCATCCAACTCATAGACATACCGCTGCATAAAGTGGCGCCATATATGGTATAGGCCCCTTCTACAGCATGACAGAAAGTATTTGTCCTAAGCTTCCGATCGTAAACAGGTTCGGAAAGAAAGGCGGAAATCTGCCCTCCGGTACCAATATTGGAAATCATCTTTCCCGGCCGGATTACACCGTTTCCTATGCTCTGTGCCTGCTGGTCTCCGGCTCCGTAAACCACCGGGATTCCCTGGGGCAGTCCGGTTCTCTTGGCGCAGTCACGGCTGATAGCCCCTGCAATGTGGGAAGACTCTGCCACAGGAGGGAAAATCTCTTTTGGCAGGTTAAATCTCTCTAAAAGCTCCCAGGCCCAGTCTCTTTTTGCTGTAGAAAACATCCCGGTGGCAGAGGCATCACTGACTTCCCCTCCCATATTTCCCGTCATTTTAAATCGGAGGTAATCCTTGGGCGACAGGATTTTCTTCACCTTTGAAAAGATCTCCGGTTCATTTTCTTTTACCCACAAAAGAGAAGGAAATGCAAAGCCGCTGCTGACCCGGTTGCAGAGCAGCCGGCCCATTTCTGCCTCTGTATATGTGCTGTAAATTTCCTCCATCTGTTTCTCTGCTCTCTGATCCAGCCAGATGATGGCAGGACACAGAGGCTCTCCATTTTCTCCGGCAAGAACCACGCCATGCATCTGACCGGAATATCCCACTGCCAAGACCCGTTCATATTCTTCCCGAAAATGCATGTGCAGCCAATCCAGAACTTCCAAAAGAGAATTCCACCACATCTGCGGATCCTGCTGGGCATATCCCGGTCGGGGGATATCCACTTCATAGGACTTTGCGTGTACTGCCGTCACACCCTTTTCTGTATCCAAAAGCATTGCCTTGATGCCGGAGGTGCCAACATCAATCCCTAAAATCATTGCCATTTATCCGTCCTCCATAATATAAACTCTTTGTTTATTATAGCAATACTTATGGACAAATCCTACTCCTGTTTTTCCGTCATTTTCTGATAAAATCTCTCCTCATCGATCCGGTAACCTACAGACCGGACACTGAGGATCACATCATTCAAATCTAATCTGCGCCGGAGATTTTTTATATGGGTATCTACATTTCTGCCTCCTTCTCTTTTTCTCTGAGGCAGGATCTTATTAATTTCTTCTCTGCTCACTGCTCTTCCCATATGTTCCAGCAGAAAAAATAAAACGTCAAATTCATAGGGTCCTATTTTCAGTTCTCTGCCTTCTTCTATAAGAAGATGCTGCTTTTTCTCCATCTGCAGCTTTCCAAAACAGTATCTTCGGTTTTTCATTACATCCTCCTGAATGTTTCCGAAAAGAATCTTCTGAAATGTCTGAAAAGAAAGGCTGCAGGAAATACATATGGCTGCCAATTCTCTGTTTTTCTCCGGATACCGGATTGCTTTCTCTCTGGAAAAGAGTATGGCTCCCGGACATTCTTTTTTATATAATCTTTCCATGTCTCTTTTATAAACTTCAGCCCCTTCCATATCTGTTATTGCCAGAACTGTCTTATGGGGAGCTCCTGCTTTGCCTGGTCCTGTTTCCGGCGTCCAGGTCAAAAAACCTTTCAATAGTGCAAATCTCTTAATCTTTTCCCGTATTTCAGAATCTGCCGCCCCATTCATAATTGAAAGTATCTCCATATCTACTCCTCATAATTTGTATCCAGGATCACAGAATTTACAGCCTCTTTCAGATCCACGACCGACTCTCTGTCCACACAGTTGGTCTCTTCTCCGTTCAGCACAGAGATGCAGTAAGAACCATTGTACTGATAAAAGACCAGTTCTACCGTAGAATTCTCTTCTGTATTCCGATGGAACGTCAGGGCCAGTTCCTCTTTGTTGTCGCTTAATTCCGCCTCCTGATCCTCTGAGATCGTAATCTGGGAAAGCTGTTCCAGGATATCGCCAAATTCTATCTCCGAATCGTTAAAGGTATAGACTGCATCTTCTTCTCCGCCGTTTTCTACCTCTACAGCGTATACATTTCCATCAAATTCGATTTCTATACTGTCCACTGTACTCCAATCCAAAAGGATCACTTCATCCGGTTTTAATTCTTCATAGGATGCATTTACAGCAGCGTCATAAACCTCCTGGCTGATGGTATAGACAATATTGGAATCTGTAAGTTTTGCATAATAGGTATCATTAGCCGTGCCCACCTGGTAAGAGAATTCCTGCTCTTCTTCGGTTTGTTCAGCACTGTCCTCAGATGTTTCTGCTTCCTCCTCTTCTCCCTCTTCCTGGACCGGGGTGTAAACAATGGAGACTTCTGCTGCCGGTTCCTCCAGCCCATAGCTGGCAAGTTCAGAGTCTTCTGCATAGTAATCTGCACACTCCTCCCAGGAAAATTCAGATAGATCTGCAAAAGCGCTTTCTGTTTTCTCATTATCCAGATTCCGGTATGCCTCATTCTCCTTCAGATAATAGGTATAAGCATCGCTGTAGCAGTAACCGCTGTTTTCTTTATACACCATATCCACCGTCTCTTCGTTGTTTATGGTCAAAGCGGAAATGCTCTCCATTTCCGGTATCTCCTCTTTCTGTACACAGTCCAGAAGGGAATAGGCTATCTCATCTGTCAGCTCTGCGTCTGTAAGATAAACATAGTCGTCTCCTATGGAAATATAGATTTCTCCGTCAGAGAAAGTCTCGTCTCCGATCTGTATCTCATAGGTCTCCTCTTCTGTCTCTACCGTAATGCTGTAAGAAGGCTCACTAAGGCCATAAACGCTCAGAGCCTGTACTTCTTCTACCATCTTATCGGAGGTGATCTGAGACAGATTCTCTGCGATCTCATCCAGCAGTTCCTGATCCACCGCCATCTTTTCATCTGCTTCGTACTGCCATTCGCCGTCCTGCCGTACAAAGGATACTTCTTCTTCATAATTCCAGGCCAGCCGGGTAATATCTGCGCTGTCAATATCTATAATCGCAGTCTCGGTCTCTGACATTTTCTCTTCAAAGTCGATTCTGGAGACAGCTACCGTTCCTGCCGTGCAAACAGCAAGAATCCCTAAAAGTATCATCATTCTTTTCTGCCGTTTCATCTCTTTCTCCTCCTCACTGCCACAACAATTCCCGTAATCAGATAAATCCCGGGGATCATACCCATGGTCGCCACTTTGATCATGGAGGAATCTGCCGTACTGATAGTCAGATATTCATTGGTCAGGCTCTTGGACCGGACAGAGATGCTGTCGTCTTTTTCACACATCATTTCCAGTACATTGAGTATGAAATCTTCATTGGCGTCTGAAGAATAAGCGTTGTATGCCTCCTCCAGCATCATAGATGAGGCAATCCACACAAGCTGCATCTGCTGGTCGTCCTCCAGATCCTTTGTAACAAGAGCTGCCAGTGTAAGAGGCCCCTGGACATCCCCTTCTTCCTGCTCGTAGGTCTCAATATCATATCCCTCATCCTTGAGGAAAGATTCTTCGGAAGATTCTAAAAGGGAGGTCACCGTCACATCTTCAGAAGCTTCCGATACATCCAGGGCTTTCGATACAGGCACCACCACCTGATAATTGTCCTCCATAAGGGGATCTGTAATATCACTGGAATTCATTTCCGGCATAAGAAGGACCGGATTGCCGTACACATAATTGTCCGTATTTTCTTCTACCACAACACCTTCCAGAACAGAGATCCCGTAATTTTCCATAACGGATTTCAGATTTGGCAGCTGTTCTTCTTCTGCGGTTCCGCTGATGATCAGCACCCTTCCTCCCCTTTCCATGAAGTCCAGCAGCATATCTCTCTCTGTTTCCGAAATATCTGTAGACGGTGCATTGACCAGAATACAGGATACTTCTTCAGGAACGGTCTCCGAATTCAGCAAAGATAAGGTCTCCGTTTCCAGATTGTCTCTCTCTAAGGCTTCCTGGAAGCTTTCTGTCAGCTCCGTTTCTCCATGGCCTTCCAGGATATGTATCACCGGAAGTTCTTCTGTGGTGCAGTAAGAGATGGCAGAGGTGATCAGGCTTTCTCCTGCAAACTCGTCTGCGCTGGAATACATGGAATAGTAAGACATACTGCTGGTCTCATACATGTCCTGATAGCTGATATACCGATATTTATCTCCGCATTCCACAATCACAGAATTATTATAGATCGTCTCATCTGTATAATTATTGGTAAAATCCGGGTTCAGATCCGGGTCCTTTTTCTCCACAGTTACCCTGCTGCTGTAATCTTCATAATTGTGGAGAAGCTTCTCCACATATTCGTCCTCTTCCCCGCTTGCTACCACCCAGTAAATGGTAATATCCTCTTCCAGAGAGCTGAGCATCACCTTAGACTGGCTGGAAATGGAATAAAGCTGATTGGCTGTCAGGTCTTCCTGGACGTAGCTGTCCGGCAGGAAACTCAGGGCAATATTTACGGTCACCAGGATGGCAAGGACAACTACCGTCAGGAAAAAACTGTAGCTTCCCATCTTGCTGGAGCGGGTTCCAAACTGCTCCCTGGTGTTTTTTATGTAATCTTTTATCGGGATTTTCATTAGTTATATCTCCTTTTCTCAAGTGACTGAACGGTTAAGAACAGAAAAAATACGATCACGCTGATAAAATACACTACATGGGTGTAATCAAAGATACCGTCCACAAATTCATAAAATCTTTCATAAACAGAAATATTCTCCAAAATTTTCGGAAAAAGTCCCTCAAACCATTCACTCTTATACACATACAAAGCCACTGCGGCTGCCATAGACAATCCTCCGAAAATTTTAGACAGCAAAGGATTACCGGTCATATTTTTGATCAGCAGAGCAATGATCAGCTCCAGGATCAGGATAGCCACAAGAGAGCCGTAGGCAGAAGATGCCACATACTCAGCCAGGGTAACCATATAATAATTCAGCAGCATGGCGGCAAAGCAGATTCCTGCCGCCATGGCCTGAGATTCTGTGACAGAGGAAATGAAAATCCCTATGGAAAGCAAGGCTGCCCCTGTCATAATGTAGGCAAAAAGAGAGCCATAGGCAGTAGGAAGATAGAGATTCCCATAATTCTGAAGAATCAGAGGATAAGCGATCACAATACACATAGGAATTACCGAGGTGAGAAATACTGCCAGAAATTTTCCCACTACAATCTGGGTTGTTGTGATAGGCAGTGCGTATAAAAGCTGATCGGTCTTCTGCTTTTTTTCTTCTGCAATGATCCGCATGGTGATAATGGGAATCATCAGGATAAAGGCAAAGGATGCACCTGCCAGGGCATATTCAAAATTTGCATAAGCAGCACTCAGGTTATAATACATCATATAAACTGCTACAAAAAACAAGGAAAAAGCTCCATACACATAAGCGGTCAGACCTGAAAAAAGCAGTCTGATCTCATGGAAAAATACAGCGGTCATAATGACTCCTCCTCTCTGGTCTGTTCCGTTTTCTCTTCTTCTGCAATATTATTTTCTGAAATATCTTCCGGCTCCTCCGGTTCTTCCCCGGAATCTTCCCGGGACCTGTCTTCCTCAGGATTTGTCAGTTCGATAAAGATATCTTCCAGATTTGCCTTTACAATATCCAGCTTTAAAATAGCTTTCTTGATTTCCGCAAATTTTAAGGAAAGCACCCTGCGGACGGCAAACTCTTCCTGGGGAGTGGTATAGATCAGCACCTGCAGCGTCCCATCTTCCTGAAAGATATACTCTGTCTCTTCAATTCCTTCCACAGCCTCCAGCACCTTGCGGCTTTCTTCTTCAGAAGCATCCGTAAGGATTTCGATAGAAGTTTTCGGGGCCATCATTTTTTCCAGATTCTCTGCGGTATCATAAGCAATCAGCTTCCCCTTTGATATGATCAGAATCTCGTCGCACATATGCTGGACTTCAGACAAAATATGGCTGCTTAATATGACGGTATGTTTTTGCCCCAGTGATTTAATCAGATCCCGGATCTCAATAACCTGGATGGGATCCAGCCCTACGGTAGGTTCGTCCAGAATGATCACCTTGGGATTGCCCAGAAGGGTCTGGGCGATTCCTACCCTCTGCCGATAGCCTTTGGAAAGGTTTTTGATCAGCCGGTCCGCTACCTCTGTGATCTGCGTCTCTTCCATAACCTTTTCAATTTCGTCCTTTATAGATCCTCTTGGGATTTTCTTCGCCTGGGACACAAATCTAAGATATTCCCTGGGGGTTTCCTCCAGATAAAGGGGAGGCTGTTCCGGCAGATAGCCGATCAGCTTTTTGGCCTCTATAGGCTGTTCAAAGATATCATACTCTCCTATGGAAACACTGCCGGAAGTAGCCGACAGACAGCCTGTCATGATATTCATAGTCGTGGATTTTCCCGCCCCGTTAGGTCCCAGAAAACCACAGACAGTACCTTCTTTAATGGAAAAAGAAATATGGTCCACCGCTCTGTGATTTCCGTAATACTTTGTCAGATTTTTTACTTCAATCATCCCTCTATTGTCCTTTCTGCGCAATTTGTACTGTGTCCATCTTATCTGCTCTCTGTGTTCTTTCATTGGAGTTTTTGTGTTTCTTTTATAAAAATTTTATAAATTTAAACAGTCCGTTGCCCGGCAAATGCCTGCTCGTGCAAGCACGGCAGTCCCTTGCCGGGCGTATCGCACAAAAAAAGCGCTGCCTGGCAGCCTTTGGGCTGTCTGACAACGCCTCGTTTTCATATTTTTCAAATATGTTCTTTTAAAAAGTCCAGGACGATCCCCAGAATCCGGTCATTGTCGAATCCCAGGCTTCCGTGGCTGCCGTCCTGTATTTTATAAAAAGTCACCTCTTTTCCCAGCTTTCGCATATAATGATAAAGCTGGCAGCTTTGGTTGAAAGGCACCAGCATGTCTCTTCCCCCATGAATGAGGAGAAGAGGCGGAGTCTCCTTTTCTTCTGATAAATAGTTCATCGGTATGGTAAGATCCGCAAGTTCCGGGTGTTCCAGAACATTTTTTCCTCCGATCTCATACCCCTCCGGACTGTCCGGATGGTAATGATTCTGAGAGCTTTCATAATAATTCATCAGAGAAAAAACCGTAGGGCCATACAGGTCGATGATACAGTTTACTTTGGCAGAATATTCTCCAT
>ERZ1090861.250-NODE-250-length-35355-cov-30.687734_pt1 | contig 35355 bp, 39 predicted proteins | sample MGYA00478482_ERZ1090861 | MGnify/ENA primary metagenome ERZ1090861 (study PRJEB33644, sample SAMEA5815744) | chicken gut metagenome | biome: Chicken; feature: Gastrointestinal Tract; material: Caecum | place: Ireland | collected 2019-01-01 | study: A study of the... | reverse complement strand
GCTCCCTGTAGTTTTCCAGGCAGGTATCCCAGCGGAAAATCATGGTGTCCAGGGCATCTTCCAGCTCCGCGCAGATATCGTCTGCGTCGATTTCCCCGTTGGACTGCAACATGTTGGCTGAGATATCCCGGATGGCTTGCAAGGTCTCGGCGGCGCTGCGCCTGGGCTTCGGCTTTTCTTCTTGCTTTTCGGTTTCTTTTGCCTGCCGGAGTTGCTGGACCAGAGCGGGCCGCTCCTCCGGTGGGGCTTTGGCGATGGCCGCAACGGCCTTCTCTGTGGGCTTGATGTTGCCGGTCAGGATTTCCTGTTTGATGCCTGGCGCAACTTTTTCAGCGGCGTCTACACCTTTGGCAAAATGCTCTGCACGTCTTACATAACTACCGCTGAGATTATTTTCCCTAGCAATGCGTTCAGCAGTACGTTCCGGTTTATAGGTGTGTTCATTTTGAACACACCTACTTTTGTCTAATGAAGTGAACCGATTGCCGTTATAGTTTGAAGAACACTTTTCCGCTTCATATTGCAGCCCAATTAGATACTTGAACTGCTGCGGCGTCAGATTCCGCCGGCCCAACTGGTTCTTGCAGATCCAGGCAATGGCTGCGTACCGGTCGGGAAACTCCTTCTCATAGGTAGTGAACTGAATCTCTGGGTGCTTTTGGAGGATGCGATAGCGGTTGTGGCCGTCCACGAGCACACCATCCCAGATAATGAGCGGGTTGATAACAACTCCATCCGCCAGGATGTTTTCCTCAAGCTGTTTCAGCTCTTCCTCCCGAAGCGGTGGAATCTTGCCCTTAAACTCGGGGTCAATGGTTAGATGCAGGGACATAGGTTCTTACCTTTCGACGGGTGGTGTCTCGGTGAGCCGCAGCAGGTTGGACGTAATAGTCGAAACCATAGCGGGTCTGACAGTAAGTACAGACATCCTTGGTCTGCTGGTGAACATCTGCCCGGCGCAGGAATGCTTTCCTGGCATCCTGAAACGAGTGCAAACAGGCCGGACACAGGGTCATGAGGGATGCCGGATCAACTTTGTATGCATTACTATGGCTCATATAATTACTCTCCTTTTATAGGTATGTAAAAAGCCCATCGTCTGGAGTTCTGTGATCCCAGGCGATGGGCTGAAATCTTGTTTGGGTCCCTCCCCTATTTGTCCTCGACACCCCGGGGAGGGTTGGGAACCTTCTGGCGGCGGATTTGCACCGCTCCATCGGCATTTCAGCCGCCCCGCCTTCTTTGTGGCCGGGCCGCGAGTTACGGAAGTATCATTGTCTGGAAGTACCAGAAGGCTGCTTATTCACCTTTCAAGGTCCACCAGCTTTGGGCTTGTCCCCACCGTTTGGGGGGATGCCCTTGCTGTGACTCTATGGTACCTTAGATTTTTCCGTTGCGGGAGTGACTGGTAGTACCCCCTTGGGGGGTACTCTCAGTACCCCCTCAAAGCTCAACCTTGATTTTCTCTAGCATTTCAATGGCTTTGTTTAATTCATCCTTAATAGGATCTATCTTTGTTTTCTTGCCCAAAATGAGATAATCTAATGACACCTCTAAAATCAAAGATAAATCTACAAGTAAATCAATGGAGCAGGCTCTTTTTCCTCGTTCCGCCATTCGCATATGGTCAAAACTGATATTTAGCTGTTCCGCAAGCTGTGCACGGGTAAGATTTTTATTTTCTCTCAAAATCTTAATTCTCTTTCCACATTCAACAGGATCGAAGCGCATAGGGTTATCCTCCAGATTTTGGCGTGTATGGACGTGCAAAATCTGAAGGTCAGGGGTATCTGGCAATGTACGTTTCCCAGTGTTGGCGCATCTGTCACTCCCGTGGGGCGACGGAAGCGACAACCAGATAGCAAATAAAAAAGGCCGGCAGACAGCCGCAATTTCCCTAACCTAAGGAAATCGCTTCCGTCTGCCGGCTCGTCCGGCCTATAGCCGGTTCAGTCCTATCGAACAAACTTTTGACTCCTGAATTCTGTTCCTAAGGGCTTGTACCCAGTTCAACAGCAGCTACAGTATGTCTCATTCCATATTCAGTTTTATGTATAATGAAGGGCTAGTTCTTAACCTAGATCGTCAAAATAGAATCCTGCGTGGGTTACTGTCACCTTGTTCCGTTCCATTTCAATCACCCAGTGCCGCCTGCATTTAGGGCATTGATGGTAGCCCATAACAATGATTCTTCCGCACATAAGCCGTGTGCCGCACTTTGGGCAGTTGGAAATATTCAAATCCATTCGTCGGTCCGAAGTCATAAGTGCCCCCTTTTCTTGATTTGTTCTTACTATCGTAAATTAGTGATAATTATACCTAAAATCCCAATTTACATCTCATCCCCACTGGGCGCCCACTGGGCGAAAGTCTCGAGCTTTCTTGATGGAGAAGGTCCCTAATCAGGTAACAACCACCGGCACATCGCTCCCCTCTCCCATTTTCCAAAGATGTGTGGTATAATGATAAAAAATTATTCTTCTTTTTCTTCAAATCAAGGCAACTCGCCCAATGATGAATCTCTCCTATGGAATCTTTGATCTGGTGGCCCAGAGCTGCCCTCTCTTTTTCTATAATTTCCCTGTCTGCCAGAGACCCGGGCCTGCCTTTCAGGCAGGGTCTGGTTTTGTGCGGTCTTTTCGCGCCCTGCGCCCTCCCCTGTCCATGTGACGGGGCGGCGTGGGGCGCTTTTTGTTTTTCTGAAAGGAGTCAACAAGTATGGAATTAAAATATACCTGTCCCGACTGCGGGACCCCTTTGGGCTATCTGCCCTCAACCGCTTTTCTCTGGACGGCGGTGTGGAGATCTTCCCGTCGGAGCTCTTTGACGGGGCGGAGAAGATGGATTGCTATGTCCAGCCGGAGGACTACAAGGCCCTCACCGAAAATCCCTTTGTGCTGGGCGAAGCGCCTGTGCCCCTGTTTTACGGTGCGGCCTGCCAGGATGTGAACACGGTGGGTGGCTTTGCCAACTGGGTACAGGACGCGGAATATACGACCTGCCCCCACTGCGGGAAACCTATGAAATATCTGGTCCAGATTCAGTGGGATACGTTGTTTGACTGCGCAGAGGGCACGCTCTATGTGGAGTTCTGCCCGGACTGCCATATCGTATCCATGCAGCATCAGCAGACCTGAGAGGAGACCTTGCCATGAGTTTGCCAAAGCGTGACGGCGTGCATGACCGCTACTATCTGATCCACAAGCCGGACACTTCACCGGAGGTACTGGCGGAGGCGGATCTCTGCATTCAGGATGTAATGAACGGCACCGCCCGTGAAAATCACTCCGCCTACCCGACTGTGGTGCGAAATCATAACGGAACTCCCTTTCTCCCGGATCAGCTGTTGGAGCGGTATCTGACCGGGCTGCCGCTGAAAGGATTTCCCTGTGAGGATGCTGTCTCTCTCTGCGGCGCCATGCGGCGGCTGGTGGGCTGGCAGGAGATCCGCTATACATTGGAGAAGTACATAGAAAAGCAGGTACAGGAACGCTACTTCCTTGTGGGAGAGCGGGATGATGGCTTTACCGTCTTTCCGCCCTGCACGGTACTGCCGGAATTGCGCCCCGAGGATGCGGATGAAGGTCTGCTGCGCTTTGCCTGCTATGTAGCGATCTGCCATACCGTGTACGGGCAGAGTTTTGAATCCCTCACGACTGAACACATCCTCGGCCTGGTTTCCCAGATCCGCCCTGACATAGTAAAGGAACTGAAAACCAATGGCAGCGGCCAATTGCCGCCACCTATCCAAAAGCGGAAAACAAAGCATCTGACCGCCTCGGCCAACGATGCTTTCGCTACCATCCGTATCACCGCCAAGGACTGCGGCGAGGGGGCCTGTGAGGAGGCTCTCAGCTATCTGATTGAGATTTTGGAGCAGCCGGAGTTCCCCCGCAGTTACTCCATCGAGTTCCGCGGGCCGGAGAAGCTCTACCTGCCCATCCCCGGTCTGCCCAAGAAGGGCGTCAACCAGCTCTTTGCCTGCGCGGTGCGGGACCCCCGCCTCCATGTCCGAATGGAGAATTATGCTCGGCTGGCCATGCGGGAGGACGAGATGTACCAAAACCTCTCCGATGAGATCTGCGCCCTGCCTGGCACCTTCGCCGTGTTCGCTCTGGGGCTGGAGGGGCCAAAGTGGTGGGGGCTGGTGTGCGACTACCTGGACCGCTGTGACGACGAGCACTCTTCGCTCCAAGAAAAGTTCATCCACGCATTTTTCAAAAAATACGGCTTTACCGCCCAGTCCCTGCCGGTGCTGGTCCACGGAGTCCAGTCCATGCAGAATCTGAAGCCCGCAAAGGAGTTCCGTACCCTGATCGCCAATGAGGAGAGCCTGAATGCTCTGCTGGAGATCAAGGAACATCTGGGGGACTACCTGCCCGAGGAAGGAGCGCGGGACCAGCGGGCCCGGGACTACCTCTGGCGGGAGATGCTCTGGGCCATCTGGGGCTCGGCCTCCGAAAACAGCGGTGGCAGGGTCCTCAAGGCCGCACCAGAGGAGCTGAAAGAGAAATACCAGCAGGTATTTGCGTAAGGAGAACGCCATGAAAAAGAGAACGGTCAAGGACTTTATTGCCCTGTATGCCCAGGAAGATGAGGAAAAGCTGGTACTGATTCAGGACGGTGTCAGCGCAGACAAAACCTTTCTGGATACCTACTGGGCGGCGCATACCCATGCCCTTGCCATGGTGGATGTCCAGACTGGAGAGGTGATCTCCGGCCGCTGTTATCTGAGCTGGCCGCTGACGGACAAGGAACGGGAAGCCGGCGACTATTCCAAGCGGTTTATAAAGGGTCAGGTCTACCGGATCAAAGCCCGCGGCTGGAAAGGTGATGCCCTCAGCGAACCTCAGTGGTATGTCACAGAGGTATTGGAGGAAGGTGTCCCCTGTCCGGCATTAGAAGATATCTGGGCGGAGTACACAAAGCCCGTCCTTCTGGAGGACGAAGTGCTGGGGACCCTCACGCTGGACCGTGAAATGAGTTATTTCAGCGGGACCTGCCAATGGATGGGAAAAGAGGTCCAGATCTCGCTGGATGTGGAGATTGAAAATCAGGCGTCTTGGACGCGCACCCGGAATGTCATGAAAAAGCTGTTGGCAGAGCAGGAGACATGGGACAAATCCCTGCGGGCGCTGGCCGCCCGGAAACTCACCACTCAGGCCAACGAGTGGCTGGCGGACAATGACCAGACCGACCGAGACCCGGAACAAGATCCCATCACGGAGGAGGAGTTCACCCGGCGCATCCTGCTCACCGAGTTCTCCGTCTCCCCCGGCGGCCGGTTTACCGCTTGGTATGAGGATGACGATATGTTCTGGGGCCATGTGATTACTGTGGATGGTACACTGAAAAAAGGCCCCGTTGACGCTGATATACAGGGCTGACAACAAGCGTTTACAGGAGGAGGCGTCCATGATGTGCGAGCACTGTGGGCAGATCTTCACCTGTGTGGTCAACACCTGGCGGGGCAGCGGCCACTTTAAGAAAGGCAGAAGCTGACAGAAAGGCGGCATGGAAATGAACCAGAGAGATGAAGCAAAACTGCTGGAGCAGCTGGAGCAGTGGAATGAGAAGGACGAGTTTTCCCGGTGCATCCAGGCCATCGAAGCCATCCCGGAGCGGGAGCGTGGCTATCTGCTGACCGTCATGCTGAGCCGGGCCTACAGCAATCTGGCGGTACTGGGCGATCACAGCACTCACGGTGAGGACGATGAAGTAGACGGGAATCTTATTCGGCACGCCATTGAGCTGCTGGAGTCCGTCCGCGCCCAGGGGGAGGGCGACCCCTACTGGAACGCCCGGATGGGCTACTCCTGCCTGATGGCATACAGTTCCGCAACTATCGCCTATGAATACGCCAAGCGCTGGCTGGCCCTGGCCCCGGAGGACCCGGACGCCCAAAAGCTGGTGCGGGACTGTGAGAAATATCTGGAGGAGGAAAAGGCCCTGGAGCTGGACTGGAGCGAGCGGGAGGAGATCATCCGGCGGGAGACTGTTCCCCCTGCCGACGATGACATCCTCGGCCATGTGAAGGTACATATTGACCGGTATTTCGGTGTCTATACCCAAGTCCTCACGGACGACAGTGACCCGGAGTATCCCCTGGAGATCGCCGTCATCCCGCCCCGGCTGGAGCACGACTATTACACCCTGGTCACCCTGGGCCTGAGCCGGCACTGTATGGGCTTCCCGGAGGAGCGGCGGGACGAAAAACTGGAGCGGGCGGAGCTGCTCATCAACCTGCCCCGGGACTGGAAGCTGACCAAGGCGGACTGCCGAGAGGAGCGGTGGAACTGGCCCATTCGGATGCTGTTGGCCACCGCCCGTTTCGCCATGGAGGACCCGGAGGTGGGGCTGGAATCCAGGACTACGCTGTCGGAGGGCGAGGAGGGCGCCCCTCTTGCGGAGGACACCGACCTGCGGGGCGAGATCCTGCTCTGTCCCGGTGTGTTTGGGGAGGACTCTTTTTTCTGCCGTCTGCCGGACGGGGACGAAGTCAACTTCTATCAGGTGATCCCCCTCTATCGGGAGGAGCTTCAATATAAGCTGGAGCATGGCTCGGACGCCCTGCTGGACCTCTGTCCGGACGAGAGTCTGGAGGTCATTGATCCCCACCGTCTGAATGTGGTCACCGACCGGGAGCAGCTGGGCTACGACCCGGCGGAGATGGACAATGCCGCTGACCAGATTCAGAAGATCCGGGCGCTCCACCTGCCAGTGGACGAACTCAGCGCCTGCAATCTCATGGCCTTCTATCTTAGCTGGGCCATGAAGCGTGGGCAGATGAGCAACCCCTTCCTCTCCCAATACCGGGAGGTGGTAGAGGCAGTCCAGGCTGGAAAGGGGCCTGACCTGCGGGAATTTATCCGTGACCGGCTGGACGGAAAGCTGTCCACCCAGTGCTTTGACCGCCGCGGCTCCGGCTTTGCCCAGTGGTACGCCCAGGACAACCGCTCCAATCCCTATGTCTACCGCCGGGACTGCCGGGACATCGCCCTGGCCGGACTGGAGGGCCGCGTCTGGAACAGTATTGCGGAAAAAGAAGCGGCCTATCTACTTCTGCCATATACCGAAGAAATCCGTCAGAGTGTGGATCAGCTGCTGGATGAGCGGTATGCGGAATTTCTGGAGACGGAATTCGTGGATGACCCGGAGGAGCGTATAGCGCGGGCAGCGGAAGGGAAACCGGCTGTCATTCCTGACTGGGACGGCCCTCTGTTCTGCTACGCTTCCGACCGCGTCGCCCAGGATGGGTGCAAGGTGCAGATTATGGACCGGCTGTTCCCTGAGCGTGAGGATATGGGCTGGGAAAGCGGCTGGGCCTTCTACTCCGGGGATGAGGAAGATGTGTACGGCGAAGGGGATGAATACGATGAGTCACACTGCGGCTTCTATGATATCCGGGACATCTGCCGCATTGACCCGGACATTGTCCCGTTTCTCAAACTGCCCTATAGCACCACGAAGATGCGCGGCAGAGACGGAGCGTGGTATGAGGTGACCCGCGAGGACAAAGGTGAGGAGGAACCCTAAATGAATGGCGAGCAGATCACAGCTTTTTTACAGGAGCATTGGAACTGGGTGACCCTGATCATCGGCGCTGTCCTGCTGATTGGGGCCATTATGAACTGGAACTGGCTCTGCGACCCCACCGGCAAGCCGTACTCTCACCGCTATGGCCGCGGCTCCCGGCGGGTGATCTTCTTCCTGCTGGGAATCGTGCTGATTGTGGTCAGTATCATGTCTTTAGTGAAGTAAGGAGACAAAAAATGTCATTCAAATTTACATTCCGAGAGATTACCCCGGAAGATACTGAAATTTTACGTATGCTCAAACTGCGGAACGCAAAGCCAGAGGAGCATATTTGCTGCGAGATCCTAAGAGGCGACGGGATCACCATGAAGGCTTGGTACAGCAAGGCGGATGTCGCCCTCTGGGGAGAGGACTACATCAAGGCCAATTCCAAAATGAAATATATAGACGGCGACTGGACGGTCAGTTTAGATATGGAGCCGTGGAACCGCACACACGGCGTATCTTCGAAAGAAGTCACATCCTCGTCCTCTCCCCGTTATCCCACCTGGCTTACCGGCCATGTGAAGGACTGGGCGCAGAAGCGCCTGCCCACCGTGGCCCTGTGCTCCTCCACCGGCCATGAGCTGCTGGAGGTGTGGTACTACGGAGACCTGCGCACGGTGAAGGGCGAGCCGCAACCCTATATTGTGGATGGCGGCGAGGCCCCTGGACTGGTGGCGGCCCGCGACCCGGCCAGCGGCGAGGAATTCGTCATCTTTGACGGTGGACGGCATGGCTACGACAATATGTTCTGCGATGAACATGATCCATCCGAGCTGGAACACCGTCCCCTCAAGCGGTATGATATCCCCGCCTCCAAGCTGGTGCTGGAGCTGGGGTACAGCGTGGACTACGAGGACGAAAAAGAAGACTTCGAACCGGATGAGGCGGATACTGTGGAACTGATCAGCGGCGAGCGTATGCCTTGGGAACAGGTCAAGCGGGACGGCATCGACTATATCGCCCTTTACTATGTGAACGAGGAAGGAAAACCAGTCCAGATCCTGGACGCGGAACTGGCATGAGCAAGGAGAAACCACAATGTCCATAACTGCCTATCAAGTGGAAGCAGTTGGCCATGACCGGACCGGTAAGGACTTCGGTTATGTGAATATCATGTACCGATACGGCAACAAGCAGTCCTGTCCCCGGCCAGATCAATGTGAAAAGATAGAGGTCATGTGGGCGGATGAGAGCGTCTATGGGCCACCCGCCCCCGGCAACAAGGTAGGCGATTTTATCCAGACCTGGCTGATGGGCCCCTGGAACTGCGGGGTATTTACCCACCGAGAGATTGCCCAGCGGCTCATGGATACCTTTACCGGCCTGAAGGTCAAGGAGCTGGCGTGGTTCGAGAACCCCAGGGAAAAGACTCTGAAAAATGGTAAACCGCGTGCGCGCCGGGCCAAGTGGCTGCCGGACCGGGAGGTGGATCTGGTCTACCTCTATTCCGACCGCTATCTTGACACCAGAAATCCCTCTCCTGCCGAAACCGACTTCTTCACCGTCACAAGGATGGATGCCTGGGGCGTGAGCACCTGGTTCATGTGTACCCCAGAGGCCGCCGGGAAGCTGATCGCCATGGATTACGACAATCTGGCCGTCAAGGAAACCACCATTGTGGGATAGGAGGAATGCCGTATGATCGGGGCAGATGAAAACCAAGCGGTGCTCCATGTGGAGGTCACCTTCTGGAGCGGAAAACGAAAGACGCCCCCAGTCTGATCAGCGGGAAATACTGCCCCCACTTCGTGGTAAAGGGGACTGCCGACTATCTGGGTGTGTGTTTTCTGGATGGAAGCGAGTGCGCCTTTGATGAACCGGCGCTGGGCAACGCCCAGCCCCTCTACCCGGATACCGTGGACTATGGCCCTCTGGCCGACGGCGCGGAGTTTCTGATCTACGAGGGGGCCAACGCCGTAGGAGGAGGCCGGGTGCTGGGCCGGACTATTCCCCATCCAGTAAAGAAACAGAGGAAGTAAGCGCCCCTGTAATCGAGGGCGAGTTTGAGGAGTAAAGCCATGACATCCATCAACTTTCTGAACAAGGTACATAAAAGCCTGGACTCGCAGGAATATCGTCTTTCCTATTCTCCGGCGAAGTCAAAGAACTATATGCTGTACTGCAATGGCAGCTTCATCGGTGGCCTGTTCGATGAGGAGCTGTGCTTCGTCTACGCCGACAGCGTGAGTGAGCTGCTGGGGCAGCCGGAGCCGGTCTACCGCGGTTACTCCAGCACCGCCCAGCACCGGATGCTGGTGATCCCGGAGGAGCACTGGGCGAATGCGCTGAAATTGCTCTATACCGAGAAATTCGACTGGAGCCGTCTGGTGTACGACATCACCTACACCAGCATTGGCGCGGCTGTGGTGGAGGACTTCTACGACGAGAATGTGGTGTTCCTGCGGTTCTGCTTTGAAAAGGAGCTTTTGAAAAAGAACCCGCTGGACCGGCGGGGCCGGATCATTCGGATGGTCTATCTCAACCAGGACCTGACAGAAGCGGGCAAAGTTCTATTCCCCAGACTGATGCAAAAGTTCCTTGTTTTTACAGACCGCGGCGGAAAAACCAGTCTGGAAACCATGCTGAAACGGTGGTACGCTGCGCTGGAGAAGGAGTACCGCAGCCAGATCACGGGATAAGGGGGCGACAACATGACAGAAGAAAACAGGGCCTATATCACCCATCTCAAGGTCACGGATGTCCCGTGGCACCGGCTCACCACTGCCTATGACCGGGGAACGGAGTTTCCCACCCACCTGGCGGTGCTGGAGCGGATGGAGGATATGGAGACAGTTAAAAAGTCCCTCTATGAGCTCACCACTAACATGGAGCACCAGAGCACCCTGTGGCACGCCACCCCCTTCGGCATGGTGTTTCTGAGCCGGATTCTGGAGAAGGCCCTTGCGGAGAGCGGGCAGAACCCCACAGCCCATTTCCTGGCCGGGGAGCTGCTGGACTTCTTTGCCTGCATCCTCCAGTGCTTCCACGACGGGGATGAGATGGAGCACGCCGAGCCGCTGCCGCTGTTCTCCGATCTGCTGAGGGAAGAATACCTGTGGTCGGAGGAATACGACGAGGAAGAAGATGAGATGCGCTACGAGGAGGACGAGGTTTTTCCCGATGACCTGTTCTACAGCTTCTATTTCTACTCCTGGCAGGCGGTGCTGGCCTACCGGAGCGTATTAGAGCAAGCCCCGGCGGAGTTTGCCGAGCCTGCCGCCGCAGTGCTGGAACTGCTGTAAAGGAGGATACACCGATGTTTGAAGCATTCTATGAGATGTACGAGCCCGAGGAGCAGGAAGTGGTCGCTTTGATCAATCGCTGCATTGGGGGCGGATATAACTGGAAAGGCAGCTTTTGGGAAATGACCGTTGTGACGCTGGGCATGGTGTTCTGTGACACCGGCAAGGTCAGCACCAAGGAGGAGCGTCTGGAGTGGCCGGTCACCGAGGAGGAACGCAATAGCGACAAGGGCTGGGGACGCTTTGGCAAGGAACAGATCTGCCGCCTGAAGATCCGCCGGATGAAAGAAGAACGGGCAAAAGATCTGGTGGTGCGGCCCTGGTGCATCGCAGAGGTCATCAAGGCCCATGAGGACTGCCCGGAGCTGCAGGCCGTTCTGGACGAATACCACAAGCCGGTGGTGATCCAGGACCAGGTGCTGGGAGAACTGAAACTGGACAAGGACTATGATACCTTTGAGGGTGAGATCCAGTGGTGCGGAAAGGATGTGAGCCTTTCTCTGGAAGTCAATTCTGAGAGCAAGCCCTCCTGGACCCGCGCCCGCGGCGCCGCTAAGAAACTGTTGGCCAACTGCGAGACCTGGGACAAGGCCATGCGGGAGCTTGCGGCCAAGAACCTGACTGAGCTGGCCAATGACTGGCTCTCTCAGGATGAGGAAAATCCTCGCAATCCGGAAACAGACCCCATCACAGAGGACGAACTTGCCCGGCGAATCAGCATGACGAGCCTTTCCGTCACCTCCGGCGGCAGCTTCACCGCCTGGTTTGACTGCGACGAGATGTTCACCGACCATGCGGTGACAGTCTACGGCTCCTTGAAAAAGGGCCTCAAAACTGCCAACATTGAGGGGTAAGGAGGATAACATTATGAAACTGAGCTGTAAACGCATTGATTTTACATATACCCCCGGCGAGGAAATCTTCAACTTTCCCGAGGAATCGGGACTACCCTTTATCTTCGATGTAGAGGAAGAACTGACCGGCGATCCTGCTGCCATGGATGCGGTGGGAAAAATGCTGGATGAGGCGGAGAAATTGGCGGAGAAGGCCAAAGCCGCCATCAAAGCGGCGCTGGCGGACGAGGACAGCCGCTACCATAGCGTTGTGACATTTTTCATGGAGTTCCACCGGGACGATGTAGGCCCGGATATTGCGGCGGAACTTTTTCCGGGGACCGACCCATCCAAGCTGTCCTTTGCCGAGATGGTGGACTTTTTGAAGCTCAAGCGGTTCGGCAGTCTGGTGGATGACGAGATTGATCAACAAGTTTTCATTATGGATCTGTCCTTCAACCCGGAGATCACCGACGAGCTGATGGTAATCTACTTTGACTTGAACAAGGAGATTTTCTGTATTACCCATGAAAGCTGAGGAGGTACCCCATGATCAAAGAACGCATCCCCATCTCCGGCGACCTCAAAAGCAGGGTCAAACAGTTGATGGAGTACGCCGGATGGCAGGAAGGGCGAAAAGTGGACATCTCCATTGCGGAGAAGTATTACGCCGATCATGGCGTCCCGATGATGAAGGCCACCCAGCGGTTTTACCTGAAATATTTCGGCCTGTGCTGTCAGTGGTACCTGGCGCAGAAAAAGCTGATCTGGGCGGCTGACTTTGAATTCGCGCTGTTTCCATACCTCATCAACGGGATCAAGAACCACCTGGAGGACGCCTATTTCCGGGATATGTCTGGCTTCGAGCTGGCGGAGATCGAGCGGGCGGCTGGCCAGAGGTGCCAGCCCATTGGACACATCGGCTACTACTACCCGGCGGAGGTTTGGATCTCCGAGTACGGGAAACTGTATGCGAAAAAACTGTATGCGAAATATGAGTATCAGGATGAGATCGAGTGCTTTCCGGATGTGTTTGCCCTGATCGAACGGGACCTGCGGCAGTGTAAATTTGATTCCGCTGCCATGAAAACGGTTGAGGCACTGGATGGAAAGCTGTAAGAACTCTTCAAGGAGGAACTGACATGAGCATCAAAGAGAAACTGGAGTCGTTGGGCAGAAACAGCATTCAGCTGAAAATTGCCAGAAAAGAAACATACAAGCTGGGCGCTACCCGCTTCGGCGGGAAGCCGGATGTTCCGCCAGACTTCGTTTGGCCCACCTATGAGGGCGAGAGCTATGACCATGTGGTGAAAGATCGTCCTCTCACTTTCCTGGCTCAGTTCAACTGTGCGGAGTTGGCCCAGTTTGATAAGGAACATCTTCTGCCTGATCACGGCCTGCTCTCCTTCTTCTATGAGACGGATACCCAGTGCTGGGGCTATGACCCCAAGAATCAGGGCTGTGCCCGTGTCTACTGGTTTGAGGACATGTCCGCGCTGTCCGCCGCTGACTTCCCGGCAGATATGGGAGAGGATTTCAAGTTTCCCATGGTCAAGATCAAGCTGGATGCCAAGACCTCCTATCCTTCCTGGCAGGACTTCCACGAGATATTCCCGGACGAGAAGGATGACGACGCCTTCCATGACACCCGGGATGCACTGACCGGCGAGGACCCGGAGGAGGCGGAGGACTGCTCCCAACTGCTGGGCTGGCCCGCTGCCATTCAGGACGACAGTATGTTTATCGAATGTGATCTGGTGACCCAGGGCTACTATCTGGGGAACGGCTGGCTCAATATCCCCAAGGAGGTCCGTCAGCGGGCAGAAGAAACGGCCCGTGACCGCTGGATGCTGCTGTTCCAGCTGGATATCGTGGAGCTTGGCGACTTTGAGCTGATGTTCGGAGACTGCGGGCATATCTATTTCTACATCACCAAAGAGGATCTGGCCGCCCGCCGCTTTGACCGGATCTGGCTGATCCTCCAATGCTACTGAGGAGCGGCCAAATGCTGCGGCCCATCACCAACACAGAGCCGGTGGACAACGAGTTCTTCCTCCAGGATGGAGCGGTCTATTTCTCCGGCCTGTATGAAAACGGCCTGCTCAAAGGCGTCTTACCCGAAGATTTTCTCTGCTGGCATTACTGGGGCAAAACCTCTGTGGCCTGCTTCATGGGCGGCATCCGCCTGCGGGGGGCGGACCCCGCCTCCTTCCGGGTGCTGAATTTTGCCTACGCCATGGACAAAACGGCGGTCTACACCACCAGCGGGCGGGTCCCCGGCGCGGACCTGTCAACCTTCGAGGCACTGGATGACGGCCAAAACGACTCAGGCGCGCCCCAGGGCTACGCCAGGGACAGCCGGCAGGTCTATTTCCACAACGGGGACGGCAGGGTGAAAATCATCAAAGGTGCGGAGGTCTCCACCTTCCGCTCCCTGGGCGACACCTATTTTGCCAGAGATGCCAAGCGGATCTATGCCTACGGCAAGCCGCTCCCCAGGGTGGAGCTGACTTCCTGGGAGCTGCTCCCCTGCTGGTATTCCCGGGATGCCGGGCGGGTGTACTATCTGAACCGGGAGATCCGGGGAGTGGACCGGGACAGCTTCACCGTCTGCACCCCACCGGACGCGCCCCCGCTTGCCGATCATCTGGCCCGAGACAGAAACCATTTTTACTGGAACGACGAGATCACTGAGGAGGTGCAGTGGATGGAACAGCTGCGCGGGATGACGTGAGAACCATAAACGGAGGAAACGACGATGGATCATTTGGAATTACTGCGGGAAAACCCCGATTTGGCAAAGGAATTTGATGTTCTGTTTGACTTCTCCCTGCTGGATGAACTGACAGAGCGGGATGAGGCGGAGGGCCGGTGCACCTTCACCCTGCCCGGCATGGCCTTTGCAAGAGACGGCTCCGGCGGGGAATACCACCTACTGGAGGACGGCTCCATCGGCTATTACAGCAGCGAGGGAGAGGCGGGCCGCCTGGCCGAGAACATGGAGGACCTCTTCTCTCTGATGGTGAGCTGCATCTGCTGGCAGGACTGCTGTGACGCAAAGCAGTATGTGGACTCCAAAACACTGGAGGAATACGGGCAGAGGCAGCGCAGCATTAACTTGGAAGATATCGATGCGGACAGCTGGCGGCGGGTCGCGGATGCGCTCGGCATCCCTACCGATGAACCTCTGGCCCCCGTTCTGGAGCGGTTCCGCAGCGCGACACAGCGCCAGCCCCTGTATCAGTGTGTGTTCCATGAGGACGACGGCAGCCTGACCGAATCATACGGTTTGATGTTTGAATGAGAAAGGAAGAATCAAAATGAAAGCGTTTGACCCCCATTACAAACTGCTGGACGAGATGTATCAAGACGATTACTATCCTACTTTTCTGGTGGACAAGGTAAAGGACGAGCTTCAGAAGGTCATCGACCTGCTGGAGAGCGGCGAGACTGACACGGAGGCAGTGCAGGAAGCGCTGGATGCGGCGGTCTGCGGCATCAATGACCTCCAAGAGGAATTTGATGAGAACGACAGCGAGATCGAAACGGTGGCGCGGGAATGTATTGCGGCGGATGTGGCCTACATTCTGGAGTGGTTCGATATCCCCATTGACACCGAGGAAGCCATCCGGGAAAGGGATTGGTGAAGTCTGCATAGGGAGAAAAACTGGCCGTTTGTGACGAGTATGTCAGTCTATTATGAAGTCCCGAAGCTGACCATGACACTCACGGAACGGCTGGACGGCTGGCAGCGGGCGAAATTGTGAAGTTCATGAGAATCAGATTGGAGGTACAGGAAAATGGGTTCATGGGGTGTAAAAGCATTGGAAAGTGATAATGGCTTAGACCTAATTTCCCTTTTGAAAACAGATTATTTACCCAAACATAAGAAACTGACTTTAGGTGGATTGATCGGCTTTCTGAAAGAGGAAGGTTTTCTTGGAGAAACAGTGAGCGAAATTGACTTTCTCTATGATAATACCGCCATCGCTCTCGCAGAACTTTATTCTGAATGGCGGGAAACAGGAAAGCTAAACTACGATGATGAGGATTCTAATGTTTGGTCAGCAATAACGAATTTCTCAGCTTCAGCTACTGCTCGAAAAGACCTTCTTAGGCGATTGAGGAGTATTAAAAATCAAGTTCCTGATGAAGATGGCGAAAGAGAAATCGTAGAACTTTGGAAAGAAAGTAATAACTGGGAATCGTGGGATAAGCATTTGGATTCTTTGATAGAACTCTTGCAGCAGGAATAAAATTGTTGCTTTGTAGGTAAGTGCGTTGAATTGTGAGGCATCACATGGCTTGGGAATATGAAACATTTGGCCCGGACGGTCAATGCGAATTGTTCGGTGTGAGCATCTTTGACTATGACTGGCAGCCCACCGGCAAGCGAGTAAAAGTCAAAGACCCAATCTATCACCAGGAGCACACCTTTGAGGTCTGGCAGGTGGAGATCGACGGGAAAATCCACCGCTTTGCCGCTGGAGAGTTCTCCAACTGCGTATGGGGATTCTATCTGGAAAAAAACGGATGAGAGGAGCGTAGCGCCATGAAAGCCACCGCCGGAGAGGTCTATACAGTCTATAACCAATATCTGAAACGCTACACCGCCTGCCAGGTGGCCTATATTGCGCCGCCGGACACGGTGAGCAAAGAATCTTGGGCGGTGGTCCTCTCTCTGGATTGGGTGGGCGACGCCCCTCTGACTGCGGAGGAACTGCCCCATCTCCGCCCGCTCTACAAGGACTTCATGTACTGGTCCCGCGACCTCCACCTGCTGCGGGTTCCGTTGGAGGTCCCGCCCCAGTATAAACTGGCGGGCACACTTCCGCCCTTCACCGACCAGCCCTGCCGCTCCTACGGCGGCTGGAGTGACGGCTACGATGTGTATCTCCAGATCCGGTGGCAGGCTATCCCGGAGGAACGGCGGCGGGCCTTCAAGGAGGCCATGGAGAGTGAAGAGAAAACGGAGATCGGCGGTATCCCGGTGAAGGTCAGCAGCCATCGGGTGACGGACCAGTACGAACCATTCGATTCGGCGCTGGAACTAAAGGCGCTGCCTTGCCTCTCCACCCTTATCTGCGAGCGGTGGCACCCGGATCTGCTGGAGTTTTTGCGGGAAAACCCCTTTGTTGATGAAGTGACTTTTCTGAACCACGGTCAGAGGACACTTGATCTGCGGGGCACCAGCATCAGAAAGCTGATGCTGGACATGACCGGGCTGGAGGAGCTATGGCTGTGTGAGGGAACGGAGCAGCTCCTGTTCCAGAACAAGGGGCCGGACGCCTGTACCATCCATGCCCCCGAAGATGGCAGCGGCTTGACCCTCCAATTTATCGGGGAATACTGCCCGCACACGGAACTGCCGAACCTACGGGGGCTGCATGGCATCGAGCTGAAGGACTTTGATCTGACCGGGCTGGCTGCTGTCCATCCCCACCTGAAGGAACTGCGGCTCTGGGGCGCGCCGGGAAACCTGGGGAACTTCTCCGCCGTGGGAGGGTTCCGGGAACTGACGAACCTCTCCACCTTCGACCTGTTCGGCTTCGGCGCAGCTGACATCCCCACCCCGGAGCAGGTGCCGGAGCTTCGCTGGTTCTGGATGACCAGCCTGCCGGAGACGGCGGCAAAAGCGGCAAAGCAGCTCTGGAAAAGCAAGCCGGGAATGGATCTGTGGATCACTAAGGCCCGGAAACCGGAGTGGCTGGCGCAAAATCTGGACAATCCCTTCCGGGGCTGGGACGGTGCGGAGCATATCCCTGCCGCCGCTGCGAAAAAGGCAGCCAATCAATACCGCAAGACCCGTTCTCAGCTGATGAAGCTGGCCGCTGAACCGGGTGAAGACGCCCAGGCCCAGGCGCTGGAGGCGGTGGCAGCCTACACTCAGACCTTCAACAAGATGGGCTTTATCGAAACCGAGGAACGGGATGAAATCTATATGGCCCTGCGGGATATCCTGGATGCCCTGCCAGGCGATATGCTCCAGAAAGATGCCCTGATTGAACAGTTTGATCATGTGCGAGATTTTTGAAAGGGGCATCACATGAGCTACACGAAATTCAGCAAGGCAGTGACCAAGTGGCTGAAAGCCAATGGTCTGCCCTGCTATGGAACAGCCTATGATAGCCCCGAAGAAACAAAAGCCCGACTGGACGCATGGATGCGCGGGAGCAAAGAGATACTGCGCCAGTGGATCGCAGATAAGCGTTACCGTGAACTGATCTCCTGCGCCCACGGAGGCTGGTATCAGGATGATGTAATTTTTGAGCCCTTGGCTGAACATTTTGTGGCGAACCACCTGTTTGATGAACTGCGGTTTCTCTGCGAGCGCGGCATCCGTTTTTCCGCGGAAGATATGCTGGCCACCATTAAATCTGAGAAAGAGGAGCATGGGGCGCTTGATATAGAAACAATTCGGTCTATCGATGTTCCAAGCTATGTGTCAGGCCGCAGTTATTCCCATTTGGGGGAAATCGCAAAATACAGGAAACGGGCGCTGGATCAGATTATCCGCTATGCAGGCTATCTGGAGCAGATCCACGCACCTGCGGAATATTTGGAACAGGTAAAGCTCCTGCAAGAGAGCGTTTCGGATCTGACAATCAAAACAAAAGATTTGAAATCATTCCGGTTTCGGCTGTGACAGTAATTACCTGAAAGGAGTGTGTGGGCGCATGAGCCGAATCGTTGATGAACCCTATTTTACATACAGTGCCTACAGCGCCTTCACCACCGGCATCCAGGTAAAATGCCCCAAGTGCCATGGCGCGGGTGTGGTGACAGCGGACGATGATAACGCCTATTTCCGCTGCTTGAGCTGCGGCCATCAGGAGACACGAGACCGGACGATCTACCGCTATGATGTCCATAACCAGTGCAAAAACTGCGGCAGGTACTATCGGGTGGATATTGAAGATGAGGCAAGGCAGCATTTTCCCGTCCTCCATGTGGCCTGCCCCTATTGCGGGACAACCATGCCGGGCGAGGTACATAAGACGGCGGAGGCTTTCTCCTATGGTGCGGAGATTCAGGGCGGCAAGGACCCCTGGTTCGGCCTGGAACTGTGGTTTTTGACCTCATTCCAGGGTAAACCAGTCTGGGCCCTAAACCGGGAACACCTTGCCTATCTGATCGACTATCTCAGCGCCGACCTGCGGGAAAAGCCATCGGGAAGCCAGAAAAAGACTCAGGCCGACCACCTCCCCACCTTCATGAAAACCGCAAAGAACCGGGAGCGGATCGTGAAGCTGCTGAAGAAGCTGCAAGAGAAATGAGGAAAACAATATGGCACTACAAGATAAGAAAATCATGCCTCCCCCTTGGCTGGCCCACCGGGAGATCGAGCGATACTCCATCGGCTGGCGCATGGGCTATGGGGAGGATTACATAGACCGATTTGGCGATTGGCTGGACACCCTCTCCCTGGAGGAGCGGACGGAATACCGCACTCTCTTTCCCGAGCCGGTGACCTGGAAGGGCTGGTGGGATGACGAGGACAGCAGCGAGGTACTGGAGCATGGTGACTTCTTGGTGGATGCGTGGCAGCCGGAAGGCCAGCCAAAGTACACCCGCCAGTGGCTCCAGCAGGAGTTTGCCGCCGGGCGGAAGCGGGAGCTGTGCCTGTTCTGGGGCCATCAGCTATCCGAGGACGGCCAGCTGACAAAAAGCTGCCTCAGCCAGTGGTGGATGGAGGACTTCTATACGACGGCTGACTCCTACCTCTGCATGGAGCAGTATATGATGGCTGCTAAGGCCGAGCTGTTCGGCGACAAAGAGATCCGGGACCAGATTTTGAAATGCAGCGACCAAAAGCAGATCAAGGCTCTGGGCCGCAAGGTGCGGGGCTTTGACCAGAAGGTATGGGACAAGTTCAAGTACGCCATTGTGCTGCTTGGCAACTGGCACAAATTCAGCCAGAACCGCGAACTGCGGGAGTTTCTCCTTTCCACCGGGGACAGCGTGCTGGTGGAGGCCAGCCCCTATGATGCCATCTGGGGTATCCGCCTCGCGGCCAGCTCCCCGGAGGCCCAGGACCCCATGAAGTGGCGTGGACAAAACCTGCTGGGCTTTGCGCTGATGGAGGTGCGGGACGAGCTGCGCAGAGTGACACAGAATGAAATGCTTTGCGATTGGAGTATGGTATGGCAACAATGAAACTCTATGAACTGGTCAATCACTACCACATCGGCACGGAACTGACCTGTGCCGAGGCGATGTTCATGGCCTGCAATGAATATTACCATCTGAATTTGTCCGAGGAGACCCGGAAAATGTTCTCCGTCATGGGCCTTGGGATGCAGACTGAGCAGTCCTGCTGCGGTGCCTTTACCGTGGCGGTGGGGATCATTGGGCTGATGACCGCAAAAGAAGGTCAGACGGATGTGAGCAACATGGAAGGCTATGGGATGATCGCTGAATTGACGGAGTTTATGCTGGGCTTCTATGGAACGCTCCACTGCGTCGAGCTGCAAAAGCTGGAGATCGTGGGGGTTGAGAATCCCTGCCACGCCATTGTGGAGGCGCTGGCCAAAAAGCTGGAGGAACTGCTGGCGGGCCGAAGGATCTTCCGCCCGGTAAACGGAGGACAACTGGGCTGCTGATGTGCCGGGAAGCGAGGGATTACATGAAAGACTTTTCCCAATACGGAAACAGACCGGACGACCAGTGGGAGATGCTGCCCTGGATACCCGATCCGCGTCCGCCCTTCAAAATCTGGGTGAAGCCGGAGCAGATCGCGCCATTCTTTCTCATTCCCCACCACCCCTATGCCATCTCCCTTCTGCTGAAGATCAGTGACGGGTTCCGGACAGAAGAATTCTGCCGGCTGGGACTGACCGGCAGCAACGGAGACTGGGAACGGCTGGTCCGGGGCGTGATACGGGAGTTCGAGGAAAACAACAGCGGTGTGGGTCTGTTTCACTTCGACTCTGACGAGGATGTGTTCTGCGTGTATTCCCAATACATCGACGATTTGATGATGCTGGCCAAAATGATCCGAGTAGCCTGTGCCGATGAAAAAGCGATGCGGACTTATCTTGGCAAAATCGAGTACATCAAGCTCTTTTGGGAGGGCGCGCCGGAGGGTGAAGCATCGGTCATCCTCTATGAAGTGGATACCGAAAATGAGCGGCTGGCCCATCGCTCCATTGATATTTTTGAAGATGGCAGCACCCGCAACATCCCTGACCTTTACGACGGCGCCATCGAGATTACGCCGATCCCCACCGTGGAGGAATTGAACGCCCATGTCTGGGGTGAGGAGTTCCACGCCTGCGTAATAGAGAAAGCGGAATTTGAGGCCATCTGGGAAAGCCACACCTATGATGGAGCGTTAAAGTAGCCAGGAGGAGACGCTATGAACCAACCTATAAAAGCCAAAAATCTGCCGCTGTTCTCCATCATGGACCTGGACCAGCTGCGCCGGGAAAACCATCTGGAGGGCACAGAAGTGACAGACTTTTTCACGGCAAGGGATGGAAAAGTCTATCTTCTCATGGAACAGCCGTCCGAAACACAGGGTAAGGACTGGCTCAGCACTCCTTCCACCTATACCGCAGTGGAAATCCAGCTGGATTGGGCGGAACAGCGGGTGCTGGAAACGACGCTGTTTCCTCTTGGCCTCTTGAAGTTCCAGTTCCATTATTTGCGGCCCGCAGGTGATCACTTCCTCCTGCTGGGGGCAAGATGCGCCTATCGGGAACACGGCCCCGACCAGAACGCCTGGATCGTCAGCCGGGACGGAGCTGTGCTGTCCTGTTTCTGCCTGGGGGATGGCATTCAAGACTGTGTGGTAAAAAAAGATGGCACCATCATTACCAGCTACTTTGACGAAGGTGTATTTGGTAATTACGGTTGGGATGAACCTCTGGGCGCTTGCGGCCTAATTGCATGGACACCGGAGGGCATCCCCCTCTGGAAGAATGAAAAGTATCCCATCTACGACTGCTACGCCATCAGCCTGGATGAAGAAGAAAACCTGTGGTTCTATTACTACAATGAATTCCGGCTGGTGCGGACGAATTTCAAAGAGGACGCTGTGTTTGAACTGCCGATCGAGGGAAGCGGAGCTTTTTCTGTCGCCCCGTCTGGTGATACCTTTCTGTTCGAGGGCGGGTACCAGAAGCACGGCAAATTCTACTTCCTGACCGCCCGGGGCGGCCGCCTCGGGCAGAAGCAGAAGGCCGTTCCCACCTGCGACGGAAAGAAGGTTTCTGTGGAGCGGTGCAGCCTGCTCCGCAGCCAGATGCTGTTCCTCGGAAAAAACGGTGTTCTCTATGGCGGGGTACTTGGTGAAAGCGAGGAATGAAAATGATTGAGATCAGTCGCGTCTGGCTCAATGTGGATACAGACACCAACAAAATCACACTATTCAGCCGTCCCCGTGTATCCATCCATGTAGATGAGTACATTTGGAGCTTGATCGAAGAACATATCGTGAAGCCCCATAAGCTCATGCGCAGCGAAAAGCATAGGTATCTGCTGAAAATTGCCTTTGGCCGATTTGATCCGGTGCGGCACCGATATTATCCGCTTTCCCCGTACAACGGGCCGCTTCGGGAAGGCGTCGAGCCGGACAGCGCAAACGGATGGTATCCCCGTGAGGACTTTGCAGACGCTGAGGAACGCGTCACCTGGTTCTCTCCCGATAAAATCTGGACAAGCTGCGGCAACAAGGTTCTGGATGTGAATGTTGATGCCGCCAATGTGAGCGAGAGCATCACCCCCAGAGAATACGCAGACTTGCTGTTCGATGGGATTGGGGCAGCACTGGTGTTTAACTTCAAAAGGCTCAAGCGCGAGGAGTTTGATGGGCTGAAACCCAAGATCGACTGGAGCATGGTAGAAAGCTTCCCCTTCCCTGCATCCTTTGAGGAGCAGCAGTACATTGGGGACGAGGGCAAAATTCATGTGTATTCCTGGGATGGCCGGCAGGAAACGAACCTTGTAGGCCCTTATTCTGTGCGGGATTTATATCTGGACCATTTCGGAAAATTGTGAGGTGAGCACATGGCAAAGGGCATCCGTGAACGCCTGCTGGAGCAGGCAATCAAGTTTCATCAATGGCAGGAGGCCACTTATCCCGGCAAAACCAGCGAGGAACTCGGCGGTGAGTGGGAAGTCGATTATCCATACTGGAATGACACTTACAGTGCCTTTTGCCAGGTGTTGACCCAAATGGATGCAGAAACGGCAGACAGCGTCCTGCTGGATGAGATGGCCTATCTGATCGCCAGGGACAACGAAGCGGAGGGGTTTATACAGGAGACCACTTCCCATCCCCAATGGTTCGAGCGCCTCTGCCGCAGGGCCGCAGCCTCCAATGAGAGTGAGGCCAAGTGGCAGTTTGCCGCTTATCTGCCAAAATGTCCGTGCAGCCAGGAGGTCAAAGACATGATCCTGGACTTCGCAAAGGACCCCAATGAATATGTGAGTCGGCGGGCGCTTTTGGCGATGCCCGCTCTGCGTCCTGACTGTGTGGAACAGTTCGCTCCGCTGTTCTGGGAGCGGAACTGTTATTCCCTCGAATTACAGGAATACCAGAGGATCGCGGTTCTGGTCTCGCTGGACGCCATCCATTCCGGCCTGCTTCCACAATACTTGGAGCAGGCCAAGCAGGATGGCCGGCGCTATCTGCTGGAACACGCAAAAAGGATCGAAGGAGGACTACTGTGAACGAAAATTTATTCCGCACCCAATTCGATCAGATGGAAACCACCGAGAAACAGGCGCTGATGGAAAACCTGGCTGCTCGTTATAATATGACCTTTCTCGGTCTACAACCCTTTGACCGCTGGGGCCAGAGCTGCACCACCGATATATTTAAGAAAGATGGCCGGGAGTATGTCTTCGTTCCCGGCGATACCGTTACCCTGGGCTGGGAACGGTTCGCGGTTGGGCTGGATCAAGACAGCCAAGAGGAACTGGACTACCTGTTCCAGGAATGGGAGATGAAACAGGACCCAGAGGAGATGATCCGGGAAAGCATGGCTCCCGTTCGGCAGGCAGCTATTGGCCCCATGCTGGTGGGCCGAAAGCTGGAAGAACTCTGCTGGGAGCAGGTCACAATGGACGATCCCCGCCTGCGCCCAGAGTGGCTGGAGGAGTTTCGGCAGTTCGCCCTGACCGGACGGGACAGCCTGACCCTGGTGGGTCACGCCCGCTTTGAACGGGATGGGGACGGCTGGCAGGCCGCCCTCTACCATCGGATGGACTATTCGGACTTTCTGAGCCAGCTGGAACAGCAGGGCCTCTCCCTGCCCACGGCGGACGAGTGGGCCTACCTGTGCGGCGGCGGGTGCCGCACCCTGTTCCCCTGGGGAGATGGGCTGGATTACTCCATGCGCCTGCACCATTTTGAGGATATGGAGGAGGCCGGGGACAGGCCCTACGACATGGAGGAGCCCAACTTCTTCGGCCTGTCCATCGCCTATGACCCCTATATGCGGGAGGTCGTAAAGGCCGCGCGGTTTACCACCTGCGGCGGTGACGGCGGGTGCAACATCTGCGGCGGGTTGGGGCCGTTCCTTGGGTATCTGCCCTGCTCGCCTCACTGCAAGCCGGAGGTGCAGGAGGACAAGGAGCTGAACGGCGACTATGACTTCTATCGGCCCATTATCCGGGTGGAATTCATTTGAGAATGCGGAGGGCAGCATGAGAGAAACAGCACCCGATCTCACAAGGATCAGCAAATACATGAGTTTGATTCTACGGCATAAACCGGAGGTCATTGGAATTCATTTGGATGCTCACGGCTGGGCGGATGTCAATGCACTGCTGGCTGGCATCAGCAAGAAGTATCCCATCAATCGGGACATTCTGGAGGAAATCGTGCAGAGCGATGAAAAGCAGCGGTATTCCTTCAGCGAGGACGGAACCAAAATCCGGGCCAACCAGGGGCACTCCATCCAGGTGGATGTGGAACTAACCCTGACTGAACCACCTGAAACCCTCTACCACGGAACAGCCCAGCGGTTTGCCGCCTCCATCGAGGCCCAGGGCCTGCTCCCCCAGAGCCGTCTGTATGTTCATCTGTCCCCCGATCCCGAAACCGCCAAGAAAGTAGGCCAGCGGCACGGCAAGCCTGTGATTTACCTGGTGAATGCCGGTCAGATGCAACGGGACGGGTATTCCTTTTACCGTTCCGCCAACGGCGTGTGGCTGACAAAGGTTGTCCCTGCCATCTATCTGAAACGCTTGGAGGATGGGTTGAAACAGCCTTGACCCATACTACCGCAGAAAACAACCCCTGGACACCCGGCTGTGGGGCCGGTGTGGAACCTACTATTTACAGAAAAAAGACTGAAGGAGGCGTCAATATGGATGTCGTGAAACTCCCCAAAAAAGTCCGTATGGTCTGCTATGAGATCATGGATGGCAAAGAAGAAGCCTTGGCCACGCTGGAATCCTTTGCCGATAAATACCCCCATCAGGTAGCAGCGGTCAAGGCCGAGGTCGCCTATTTCAATCTGGACTATGAAAAGGCGCTTGCTTTGGATCTGACCATCCTTCCCTGGCTGGAGGAGTGGTATTACAGCAATGTGAGCGATGAACACATGATTGCCATGACGGTGGCCGCAATCCAACTCCACCGAGAGCAGGAGCTGATGGAGGCGCTGACGAGGGAGCAGGCGCGTATCCGGGCGGAGAACGGCCGGCCCCAGCGGGACCGCTTCTGCGACATCCTGATGGACTGCCTCCAGCGGGGCGTCATGCCCTTTTCGGACAACGACAAGAACTACCCCTACCGTGAGCCGGAGGAGCCCCAGACGAAGGAGCAGCTCTGGGCAAAGCTGGTGGAACAGAATAAAAAGCTCTCGCTGGACGATCCCGACGCCAAACGGAAGCTCTACAACCACTGCTGTATGTTCGGAACGGCCCGGGACGCGGTGGAGCTGTTCGAGGAGATTCAGGGCGTGCCTATGGCGGAGTCCTCCTATCGGGACGCCATCGCCCGCTATCTCTATCTGGGGGAGCGGGAGAAGGCCCTCCAGACGGCGGAGCGGCTGGCGACATCGCGGCTGTGGGCGGTTGCCGGGCCGACGCAGGTGCGTCCCATGTCCTTCTTTGAGGACCCGAACCTGCGGGAGTTTTTGCTGGAGCCGGAATCCCTCCGGCGCATCCGGGAAGCTGCCTTCATTGATGACGGGAGTTTGATCCGAAAGTAAATTGATTGGGAATGGAGGATCTGCCATGAGCAAGGAACTGGAACTGTATAAAGCATTTATTGACGGCCTTGTGGAGCGGAAAGACAGCATGACGGCCCTGTGGGTCAAGGGCGATGGCTTTTCCAAGACAGAGGACAACAAGGCGAAAAATGAACTTCTCGCCGCACTGACACCGGAGCAGAAAGGTGTGCTGGCTGAGATGCTTCAGGACGAACATATTGCGGGTATCCACGATACCCTTGCATATATCAATGAGATGATGGATCTGGAGGGGCTGGAGCTTCATCAGGACGGTGAATCCTATCCCAACGACTATTTTGAGAGCCTGCACTATGACTTCATCAGCCGTTGTGACGGAGATGAGTGGCCGGAATAAAAGGAGGCGTGACAGATGTATATCAAAAAATACTGGGGCAACTTTATCGGAGGCTCGGATGACAGCCTGACCCTGGTGGAGTTTCTGGTGGACCAGAAGAAAGAGGAGATTCCCTTGGGCGAGATTTTCGCCAAAATCGGACTGGACAAGCAGAACTGGGACTTCCGCCAGACGGTGGAGTACCTGGAGTTCACCCACTCGGGTGGCGTGGAGATGGACTTCCACTTCGCCATTGATGTGGTCACCGACCTGGCCGCCATCCTGCTGGAGTGCAGCGTCAGCGGCAGTGTAAACCTCCAGGATCTGGACGAGTATAACACCCCCGCCCGTCACATCCGCATCACCGCCACGGCGGAGGAGCACGACGCCATGAACAAGGCCCTGACGGATTTTGCCCAGAATCCGCTGGAATATGACCTCAGTGAGATGATGGACGACGAGGAGATCCGGGAGATGGCCCGGGATGTGGGGGCGCTGCGGAAAGAGCTGTACGAATCCGGAGGCCGCAACCGGGACTACCATGTGAAGGCGGAGGACATGAAGGAGCTGCTCCCCGGCTGGGAGGGGCCCACAGGCTGCATCGCCACCAACCGCGTCACGGTGGAGGGCTGCAAGGTTGGCTACTGCTACCGTGAGAAACCGGACGGCGACTGGGACAGCGGCTGGCGTTTCACCGCCGGGGACGAGAGCGACCATTACATGGACGACCCCAACAACGCCGGGATCTATAGCCTCAACACCATCTGCAACGACGACCCCGACATCATCCCCCTGCTGAACACCCCCGCCCCCTGCGCCTTTGAGCGGGACGGGAATGGCGTGCTTCAGCCAATCAAAGACTGGAAACCGGAACAGGACGAGGAGGAACAGGATATGGACATTTTGAAGCAGTGCCAGAAGTGGCATGAACACGACGAACACCAGAAGATCATTGACGCGCTGGAGGCCATCCCCGCCCAGGAGCGCACCCCGGAAATCGATATGGAGCTGGCGCGAGCCTACAACAATTTGGGGAATTCCGGAAGTCAGGAGGGCAGAAAGCTGCTGCGAAAAGCACTGGAGCTGATGCAGCCCCACGAGGAGGAGCTGGGAGATACTTATTCCTGGAATTTCCGCATGGGCTATTCCTATTTCTATCTGGATCAGGAGGGAAGGGCCCTGCCGTATTTTGAAAAGGCGCTGGAGCTGCACCCCGGGGACGCCCCTCAATACAACACCCGGCAGGAGATCGAGGAGTTTGTCGCCGCCTGCAGACGGTATATCACCTTGCCCCAGTTCCCGGCGTGTTTCCGGGAGCGGACAGAGAAATGGTGGGAAACCTTTGCCGAAATGGAAGGGTCACTGCGCCAGATGATGGACGAGGACAAGGACCATACCCGGGGCGCGGAACTCGTGGCCCAAATGGAGGAAACCCTGAATCTGGTTTTTGACGAGATTTCCTTCGAGATGGGCTTCAATGGTGAAAAGCATGAGCTGATCCTCACCCCGGAGGGGGACAAGGTCAAGCTGTTTGAGCTGATCTACTTCCAGAAGCACGCCCCCAGGGAGGTGCTGGAGCACTGGAACATCCTGGTGGGCCGCCAGCCCTCTCCAAATACCGGCCTGCGCACCGAGGACGGCTGGGACATCTCCGGGGAGGATGTGCAGGTCTGGCTGGAGGAGCAGGGGGAAAACAGCTTCGCCCTCTCCGCCTACTGCGAAAAGCTGCTGCCCATGCTGCGGGAGGAGGAAGGCCGGGTCTGGTGGATGCTCACCACCCTCACCGACCAGGTGCTGGGTGAGATCTCCCATATGTGGTACATTGACGATTTCGATGTGCTGGAGGAGACCAAGGCGGAGCCCTCCTTCCCCCTGTCCCAGCTGCCCGACAAGCTGAGGGAAAAGGGGGCGAACCTCACCACCGATCCGGAGGCCTATCTGGACAGCTACCTTGGCTATGAAATGGAACCCAACCAGGACCCGGACGCCGACTGGCGGCTGGATGTGATGGCCGGTTCCACCTGCTGTGTGCCGCTCATCAACGGCTATCTGAATGCCGACAACGACTTCATGGACGATCTCCATGCCGACGGAGCGGTGGCGGGCTTCCTCTGCTATCCCCTGGACACCCTGCGGGAGGAAGAAGGGAGCGATAAGATCTTCGACTTCCGGGACAAGCTGGAGGAGGCCCTCGCCGCCGGGGACGGCCCCGAGGTGCTCACTCTGACTGGCGGAGCCACCGGCCTTTTCTGCGGCTATGTGGACTTCATCGCCTGGGACCTCCAGGCGGCCCTCCAAATGGCCAAAGCCTTCTTTGAGGACAGCGATGTTCCCTGGGCCAGCTTCCACACCTTCCGCCGGGAGGCGGGCTCGGTGGCCCTGAAAAAGCCGCCCGAGGAGGAACCGGACGATGAAGATCAGGTTCCCGAGCTGGACAAAACGCTGACGGGTATGGACTATATCTCTTACACCCCGCAGAACGAAGAAGCATTTTTCCAGCAGCTGGAGCAGTGGAACGACGAGGACGAGTACACTCGCTGCATCCAGGCACTCAACGCCATCCCGGAGGACTGGCGCAGCTATCGCACCGCCTACGCTCTGGCCCGGGCGCTGGAAAACTATGCCGTTCTGGGAGACCATCAGGAGGAGCCTCCTTACTACAAGGCAGAAAAAGCCCTGCGGCGCGCCATCGAGGTGCTGGAATCCGTCCGAGAGGAAGGCCAGGACAAGGCCCAGTGGAATATGCGGATGGCTTATGGATACCAGTATCTCTACCATCAGGAGGAAAAGGCCATCCCCTACGCCCAGCGGTGGGCGGAACTGGCCCCCGAGGATGAGGATGCCCCGGCTGTGATCCAAGAGTGCCAGAAAGAGATCGACAAGCGGGGCAAGGCTGAGGGCGAGAGCGACCACAAAGGTGTCTTCACCGGCTTTGTGCTGCTGTCCAAGGGAGAATGGGACAAGGAGCAGTTCATCCGGGACATGCAGGAGAAGTGGGACATCCCTGTGGATGAATACGACGCCAGCGAAGAAAAAGACGATGATGCCCTGGTGTTTGAAGTGGGCGATATGCTGGGTGCCGTCAGCCTGTCCACCTCTCCTATCCCCGGCGGCGAGGCCGAGGCCAACGCAGAAAACAACTATATGTGGGAGGATGCGGTCAAGATCGCCAGGGAGCACCGCGCCCACATCATGGTGGCGGTTCTGGGCAAAGAGAAAGACCTGCTGGAGAAAGGCAAGCTGTTCACCAAAATGCTGGCCGCCTGCTGCCGTCAGAAATACGCCACCGGCGTTTACACCAGCGGCGTGGTGTTTGAACCCCGGTTCTATGAGGGTTTTGCCGATATGCTGAAGGAGGACGAGCTGCCCATCTTCAACTGGATCTGGTTCGGCCTGTACCGGAACGAAAACGGCATGAATGGCTATACTTACGGCATGGATGTGTTCGGCAAGGACGAGATGGAAGTGCTGGGCACCGACGCCAATCCCAACCAGCTGCGGGACTTCCTGGCCAGCCTTGTTGCCTATGTGCTGGAAAACGACGTAGAGCTCCAGAATGGAGAAACCATTGGCTTTTCCGCAGATGATAAGCACACCATCACCCGCAGCCCGGGAGTCTCTCTGCCCGAGGATCAGATGACCCTGAAAATCTCCTGGGAACCGTCGAAGGGCGGCCCGGAAGATGAAGGAGAAGATGACCCGGACCCTGAAACGCCCGATGAGCCGGCCGGCGACACGCCCCAGAATGAGGAAACCGGTGCTCCCGAGGTCTACTCCGAGGAGGAAATGGAGACCATTGAAGGGCACATCCAGCAGTATTTCGGCGAGTTTGAAACTGTGTTCCACGAGCTGAGTTCCCCGGACATTCATGTGGACATCTGCGTGGTACCGCCCTCGAGTGAGCGGAACTACTACACCCTGGTCACCATGGGTATGGGCGCTCACAAGATGAATGTGCCGGAGGAACTGGCGGAATACAAGCTGGAGCGGGCGGAGCTGGCCATCGCCCTGCCCAAGGGCTGGAAGCTGAAGCAGGAGGACATGAGAGACGAGCGGTGGTACTGGCCCATCCGCCTGCTGAAAACCCTGGCCCGCCTGCCCATTGACAGCGACACCTGGCTGGGCTTCGGCCATACCATGGACCATGAGGAGGACTTTGCAAAGGATACAAAGCTGTGCGCCGCTATTCTCACCGGCCCCCAGGGGACGGAGGAGGGCAGCGAGGTCTGCACCTTGCCCGGCGGCGAGGAGGTCAACTTCTATCAGGTGATCCCCCTCTACCGGGACGAGCTGGAGTATAAGCTGGCCCACGACGCGGACGCCCTGCTGGACAAGATGGAGGGCATCAGCTTTGTGGTGGAGCCTGACCGCCAGGATGCCATCACTCGTGGCACCCTTTCCAATGATGATTTTGACGGTGAGATGGACGATGCCTCCTATCATATCGAGAGTATTGAGGAGAAGGGGCTGCCCATTGACCCCATCAATGCCTACAACCACATGGCCATCTACCTGCGCTGGTGCATGGAGCATGACCTGATGGGCGACGAATTTTTAGAGGAATACGGCGATGTGGTGCAGAAGGTCAAGGCTGACCCCGCCGGCGTAGATCTGCGGGAGTTTATCCGGGATGAACTGGATGGGCAACTGGTGAGTCCGATGTTCAACAAGATGGGCCGGGCCTTTGCCTCCTACTACTATGGTGCATATTCCAATGGTCAGGAAAGTCCATTCTTCCCCAGCGACATCGACAACTACGCCATCGGCGTCATCGGGCAGGAGCGCAACTATTCCGACGAGATCCAGGACGAAGCCTACCTGTTCATCCCCTTTGACGAGGACTACTACCAGGCCATGGCAAAGGTGATCGAGAAACGCTTTGAAAACTGGCAGGGGCAGGACTTCGACGAGGACACGCTGGAACTCTCGGAGCTGGCCGAGGCGCTGATGGAGTATCTGGACTGCGAATGCACCTATTTCCCCTCCATGAAGGACGACGACCCCATCATGTCGGCCTACAGCTACGCCCGGCGGGACGCCGCCCATGAGGGCTTTGTGCCGGTGCTGATCCGCGCGGACGATGAGACCCTGTGGGAGTGCCTGATCTTGAACTCCGACCCGGACAGCGACGGCGGGGACAACTATACCTTTGACCCGGACAAGGTGGCGGAATACCGGAAAAAGATGCTGTCAGCACCCGTCAAGGACGGAAAGGCGGTTATGGAGGAATTGATCGGCCAGCGCAAGGAAGAAGCCGAGGATGACGATATGGACTGGGATGAGGAAGTCCTGGGCGAGATGGAGGGCGGCTATGAGAATGACCGTTTTTCCTGCTACTGGAATTCCGACACCGATATGACCTACCCTCTCATTCTGGCCAAGATCCCGGTGAAAAACCCCTGGGAGATCTTTGCCTACCTGCCCTTCGGAAACTGGAACGACTGCCCTGACACACCCCAGCTGATGGCAGCGGCCAAATACTGGTTCGAGCAGTACGGCGCGGTGCCTGCCGCCATGAGCCACGACGAATTGGAATTCCTGCTCCCGGCCCCCGTCCCCAAGGAGAAGTCCATGGATGCGGCGGTGGAACTGTATGGCTTCTGCCCGGATCTGGATCAGAATGAGGATGGAAGCATTGGCTCCTTGGCAGATGCCCTGTGGCAGTCCACCGTCTGGTACTTCTGGTGGGATTGATGGGAGATTGTGACCATGAACGAATACCTGAAGCAATATATCGAACTCCAAAAGCAGTTTCGAGAGACAAAAGGAAATCCAGACAGTGTCCGCGTTCTCTATACCTTCAAGGAGAAACTGGAGCAGTCGGAAGACAAACAGGCCAAGGAGGTGCTGGTGGATGTGTATGATCTGCTGGACTTCAAGAAGGATGCCTACGAGCTGCTCTGTCAAATCGGAAATCGTTCCGATAAAAAAACACTCAAGCGGCTGGGCACGCTGAAGGACTATGCGGAAAACTGGGGCAATCATTATGCCCTCCCCAAGCCCAAAACGCCGGAGGAAAAGCAGAAAGAGAAGGAGCGGCAGGTCCAGCTGGGCCTGCCCACCTTCCGGTATCACCCCAACACGCTGGAAACCGGCGCTTTTGAAGAGTCTGCGGATGGCGTTGCCTGCGACTGCTGCGGCAAGACGACCCATATTTTCTATACAGGCCCCTTTTACGCTGTGGAGGATGTTGAGTATCTGTGCCCGGAGTGTATCGCCAGCGGCGAGGCGGCCCGGAAATATGATGGCAGCTTCCAGGACGATTGCTCCGTGGACGATGGCGTGGAGAACCCGGCCCAGTTGGACGAGCTCATCCACCGAACTCCCGGCTACTCCGGTTGGCAGCAGGAATACTGGCGCGCCCACTGTGGCGACTACTGCGCCTACCTGGGCCCTGTGGGTGCCAGAGAACTGCGGGCGCTGGGTGTGCTGGAGGAAATGCTGGACGATCCCATGTGGGATGACGAACAGAAGGAAATGATTCAGGAATCCGTCAATGGCGGGCATCTGCAATGCTATCTGTTCCAGTGCCTCCACTGCGGAAAACACCTGGTCTGGATGGATTTTGATTGATAAGGAGGTGCCTGCACCAATGGAAAAAACCTTCCTCAACCCCGCCACAAATAAGCAGTGGCGGATTGAAATTGACGGACATACCATCCGAACCTGCTTGAATGGCGGGAAGGCCAAGGAGATCCTGTGCGACTCCACCTTCCAGGTCAAGAGCAAGGCGGCCAGCGCCATGATGAGCCAGATGCGGAAAGGATTTGTCTATCAGAATCCGGATGCCGCTGTTGGGCAGGCGCGGTGCCATCGGTTTGTCGGCAAGGACAGCAACGGCTTTATGCCCTTGGCTGCCGCCCTCACACGGGACGACTTCTTCCTGACGAGGGTGGTCGGAGATTTTGAGGACGAAACCCTCTATCACTTCGATGGCAGCGGGGAGATCCTCGAAACAGTTTCCCTGGGCGCAAAGAGAATGACCTATGAGCAGGTCCTCTGCCCCAATGACACCCTTCTTCTGAACAACAGCTATCTTCTCCAGCAGTTCTCACTCCGCACCCATGAAATCACGCCCTTTGCCAACAAGAAAAACAGCATGAAGACCATGCTGGATGCCAGCGGCGACCTGGCCCTGTGGTACACGGGCGAGGAGATTGTCGTCTTTGACTTTGGCAGCAACACGGAGATATGGCGGGAAACGGTAAAATGCAAGAAGTCAAAAGACCCGAATTTTGCCTACTACTGCTTCGGGATGCTCTCTCCCCGGCAGAGCAAAGCGGCCTACCGCGTCACCGAGGGTGAGTATGTGCTGGTCGATCTGAAGTCCGCCAAAAAAGTAGTGATCCCCAATGCGGGCTGGCATCCCTTCTTCTCTCCGGATGATCAGTGCTTCTCGGTGGGCGGCAAGTTCTATCTGACCCAGACCGGAGAGGGGATGGACAATCCTTTCCCGTTTTTCGTCCGACAGGGGCTGAGTTTTTCGGATACCTGCTCGGTGAGGACAAGGGGCAGCCTGATGGCCGTTCAGCAGGATCGTGGCAGCTCCCCCATAGAAGTATGGGATATCGGCAACGGCCAACTGCTGGCCACCATTGATGACCCCTTTGTGGTGCGGCAGGTGAATTTTGCCTTTACCCAAAGCGGGCTTGTCCTGCACACCGATTATGGGGCCATGAGCATCTATTCCTGCGCCCTCTGAAATGGAGGAAGATCTTATGGACCAAAAAACCTTGACTGCAAAACTCCTGGACTTGGCTGAGGGACAGGAAACACCTGAAACCTGGCAGAACTGGTGGGACGAACATGAGACGGAGTTGGAAGCCCTGCTGAGTCGGGGTGAATTTCTGAAACTGAAGCCCTGCCGACACGGTTTTCAGTGGGTCCCGGTGTTTGGCAGCCAAAAGGGAGCCATCGCCATTCTGGAAAAGAGCGGCTTAGCATTTGAAGCCAGCAATCTCTACCAGGAGCGGTATCTGGCCGAACTGGACGCTTTCTGCAAGGAGCAGGAGCGAGTGCAGCGGGAAAAGCAAAAGGAATTCAAGGCCAGCCACCCGGAGCTGTTTGGCCGATACCCCAAGTTCTCCAAGGCGCTGGCAAAGGTGCTGGACCTCTCTGACGAGATCCAGCCCGCCGCCACGGAGGAACAGATCGCAGATCAGGAAAGCACGCTGAACTTTACGCTTCCGTCCCAGGTACGAGAGTTCTTCCTGCTGACCGCGGGCATCCAGGCGTCCACAGGCGTGAACCTTTCCTTGTCCGGGATGTTTGATTTGACCATCCATGGAGAGCGGTATTATGTGCTGGGCGAGTTCTGGAAAGAAGCGGACGGCGACCAGCTCCTGCTCCGCCCCGGAGAAGATACCATCTGGTACTACGCCCATGAGCAGGACAAGGTAAAGCGCCTCTGCAATGACATGACAGAACTGCTGGAGAAGAAATTGGCGAGGTATCTCAATGAGCAATAAAAACAGCGCGGCGGTTGAGAGCTGAACTGTAAATGGATGAAGGAAAAATGAACAATGACATTAGAAGAAATGTTCTGTGATCTGTACGATAAATATGGTAAGGATTTTAACTGGTATCTGCTTCCCCTCACACAGGCGGACGGAGCATTTGTCGTTGAACTAAACAAAGAAATAGGACAAGGCCACTTCTTATCCGGCAAAAAAATCCGGGCGGTTGCGAAGTGTGATTCCAATGATGATGTGCTATATGTTGTCAGAAGCGGAATAGGAAGGGACATCTACTATATGTTCCATTTGACTTACTCAGCACACAATGCGGACGGATTTCCCCGGTATGTGGAGTTTACAGATCTATTTGCAGTAAAAGAATTTATAGAACGATCATATATCGAGGATTGTATGTAATCTTTAAATTTTAATCAATTGGGAAGTTTACCTTACCCGCAGCCACAGCCGAAAGGAGGCGGTCGCTATGCCAACTTGGAGCGGAATCCGGAACAAGCTGGAAAATGATTACCTGTGCCCGGCGCTCCGGGGCCACATCCAGTATTTTGCCACCAGTTACAGCAAAAGCGCTGACCATGAGGGCCGGGCAGCCATTCGCATGGACGGTGTGGAAGTGCTGCAGAGCAACTACTACATCTATTTTGAGAATGTGTGGACGAAATTTCATCACCTGCGGTCCACAACGCTGAAAGATTGCGACTC
>ERZ1090861.248-NODE-248-length-35420-cov-7.560724_pt1 | contig 35420 bp, 28 predicted proteins | sample MGYA00478482_ERZ1090861 | MGnify/ENA primary metagenome ERZ1090861 (study PRJEB33644, sample SAMEA5815744) | chicken gut metagenome | biome: Chicken; feature: Gastrointestinal Tract; material: Caecum | place: Ireland | collected 2019-01-01 | study: A study of the... | reverse complement strand
AGATCGCTCAGTGTCTCGTGGGCTCGGAGATGTGTATAAGAGACAGCCGTATCGGACGCCGATTTTAAGTCAAACGTATAAAAACCGTTCTTCGGCAATAAAATTAAACGGAGAAAAACAATGAACAAGACAACAGCTCAAACAAACGCGGCAACACAGCCCAAAGCCGAGATAGTTTTCGGAAAAGGCATAACTCTGGAAGGAGTGGATTCGCTCGTCAGCTCGGACGACAAGAAGATCGTCGCCTCCGTCAAAGGCTCCACCCTCACCTTGGAAGGGGAGGGGATGACCGTAGACTCGTTGGATACGGAAGCGGGATCGGCAAAAATAACGGGCGTTTTCAAGAGCATGAAACTGTCGTCCGCTCCCGACGTAAGAGGCTTTTTCGCCAGACTCACGAAATGACGTTCGCGGCTCAACAGTTTGCCTCTCTCTGCGCTTACGCGGGAGTCGGGCTCGTCTGCGGTACGCTCGTCGCGGCGTCGGGATTTTTACGCAAAGTTTTTTCCGCGGGCAAGCTCGCGGCTTTCGCCGCCGACATGACGGCAGGCCTTATACCCGCCGCTCTTTTCTTCGTCGTACTGGAATTCCTGAACGGCGGAGCTCTGCGCGCCGAATATCCTTTTTTCACCGCCATACCCGCCGCAATTTCGTATACGTGTCTTAAAAAACCACTTATCGCCGCAGCCGACAGAGCCGAAATACGTTTTAAAAAAGCTAAAGCGGCTCTCGGCACGAAAAAATGGGTCAAACGCCTGTTAAAATGATCGTTTTACCGTTTTTTGAATATATAAAATTCCGTATTTTTTGACATTTTTTAGGACCTGTTTTCGGTTTTTTGAAAATAATCTCGCCGACTTATTCAAGAAATTAAGCCGTTTTTTGAATAAAACGACCTTTGGATGTGCTCGTCTTATTTATATTATAATATTTTAGCTAACGTTGTCGCCGAATTTAACGAAACCGCTCGCAACCTCGTAAAACAGGCTTTTTCTTGGCTTTGAAGGGCTTTTCTCGATCTCACGGGTTTTTAACATACTTTCGGGCGATTTTTCGCTCGGATCTCCGATTTTTGCAAGGAAACGGTATTTTTGCGAAAACTTCGGCGTTTTCCGCCTGTCCGACGTATTTTCAACGCGTTTTCCTTTCGGCAAAGACTTTTCGGCGTTTTCAGCGAAAAACGGCAGTCCGGATCGACTCGGAGCGTAAAAAGCCAAAAAAGCCGAGAGTTACGGAAACGTCGGCAGCTTTTTACCGCCCGATTTCCGTCTTTTGTTCCGATTTGAGTAATATTTTCCCGAATTTGCGATCGCCGAGCAAACTTTCGCCGAGCTTTCGCCGATTTTTCCCTTTTCGACAGGATTTTTCGAGTTTTCGCAGACTCCTTGCCCCAAAGTCGGCGCAGCGGGCTCTTTAAGCGCGTTTTTCCGCCGTTTTACGAGTCTTTACGCCCCCGTTAAAGAAAATTCCATGTCCCTCTCTCAAGCTTCGATTTAAGCTGTTTTCGGCACCGCACAGTAAGCTTTCTTTTCAGGCGGTCTGTTTGAGCGTTTGAAGATGATTCGGGCGATTTATTGAGTCACACTCGTCGCCCCGTCGATACACAGCGACGCGCAAGACGTTTTAAGCCTCGCAATTTGCCGTATAACGCGTTTCTGCGCCCGGCGCGCTTTCCCCCTTTGCAAAAAGTCTTCCCGACCGATTTTACCCCTTTTTCGGCGCCGTAAAGCGTTATCGCGTATCGCCGAGCCGTAAAAGTCGGATTTTCAAAAGCCCGCGCCGCAGCAAGATCGCTTTCTCCGCTTAAAATACCGAAAAGCGCCCTTGCCGGCACGGAAAATACCCGCCAAAAAAATTAGCGGGCATTCGCCCGCAAAATCGCATTGAAAACGCCGCTATCTTTTCAACAGCCCCTTGTTTTTGAGGCTGGCTTCATAGCTGACCACCGTCGCCGCCACGCCGACGTTCAACGAATCGCAGTTGCCGAACATCGGGATAGACAAAAGCTTAACGTCGCGGGAATACCACGCCTCGGATATCCCGTAACGCTCGCTCCCCATCACGAAAGCCGTTTTGCCTCCGTACGGATACTCGTAATACGCCCGCTGAGCCCTGCTGTCGGTCAGATAGATCTCGAAGCCCGCCTTTTCCAAAGCATCACAACAGGCGTCACCGTCCGCGAACTCCGCAAACGGCAAAGTAAACAGACTGCCCATGCTCGCCTGGATAAGTTTCGGGTGCGTCATCCTCGCCTTTCTGTTGCATATCAACACCGCGTCCAGCCCCGCGCCGTCCGCCACGCGCATCATCGTTCCGACGTTCCCGGGGATCTCGACCCCGTCGAGCACCAATACGACGCTCTTCGGACCGAAGCGCAGATCCTCGAAAGAATACTGCGGCAGATACGCGACCGACAGCAAGCCGTCGGGGCGCTCTTTTTCCGCGATCTTCGCAAACGCTTTTTCGCTCATCGTAAATCTCTGATCGCACTTTTCGCACAGCCGACGCGCAAGCGCGGCCACCTCGGCGGTACGAATCAGATCGGGGCAGAGAAGCACAGCTCTCAGACGAAGCCCAGCGGAATCGAGAAGCTTATTGATCCAGATCCCCTCTGCGACAAACTGCTTTTCGGGATTGGGCTTTGAATTGGAGCGCAGATCGCGTATATGCCTGACGATGGAGTGACCCTCGCCGACCGCGTAAAACCTGAATGAAGACAACAACTTTTCTTTGATGATCCCGATATTTTCGTCCATATTTCCGACCCATGCGCCGCGGCCGTGACGCCGCGCCGTCCCGAAAGCTATTATACACGCAAAAACGCAAAGCCGCAAGCCGAAAAACGCGCTCGACTCGCTCATCGAGCGCGGAACGCGATAAGGCAAAACACACTATTATATTTGTTTCACAAAAAGCGTGAAACAATGCTTGAAAAATCTTCGGAAAGAGCGTTTTCGGCCTCTACAAACGCCGCGCCCCGTCCGCTCGCAAACGCCTTAATTTTAGCCAATATTTGCTTATTAAATATCGAATAGTTTTTATTTTTCGCCATTTTAGCCTGTATTAGGCTTAACCGCAAAGTTTTTGTTACCCGTGAAACACCGCAAGAGGACGCCTCGCTCACCGAGCGGTACAGCTCTTCCGATAGCCGCTTACAGCGTCACCTGAATCCTCTTCGCGCCGCACATCGACTGTTACTTTAAACAGAATTGCGCCTGCACGGTTATATGTTTCGAATCGGATTGCGACGATCACATTTTTGCCTTAACGGTTCGACCACGCGAGCTTTCTCAAGTAGTCAACGCGCCCCACAGCACATACAGAAACACAGCATGTACGACAAACAATATCAAAGGAAGTCTTTCGACTTTCTTCGCCGATATATATTGTTTTACGTGAAACATCGCACAGCTAGAGCAGAGAGGCAGGATATGGACAGCGATCGGCTCGAAGATCGAATTATTCAACTTTGAACAAAACATCCTGCTTGTCCGGCTCTTCGTCATTGCACAGCACCTCTCGTCAGCGCAGCTTTGCTTCGGCAATAATGCTTTTAGACCCGTTTCAAAGGTTTTCCGTTCGGAAGCCGACGCGCAACTATATCTTACAGCATAAAACTTGTTTCAAAACACCACAAAGCCTTTCGGTAATCTCATACGATCATTTTCAAGGCAATTCGGCAGGAATTCAGATAAAACCATCTTCATAATTGCGACGTTTAACCCTATACGCAACGAGTCGACCGATATATTGCCTCCGTTACGTTACGCAAACCGTAAAAAACTACTCATTTTTCGCGCTTATCTTAATATATGCGCAAATACATGCCATCACTACATAGGTATGCCGCGCGCATTATTTAGACAAAACCGAGATTACCACTATACAATCAATATATCGTCCCGTGATAACTATTGGTTGTTAAAGCTCTTTCTTTACCGCTTTGTAGGCATTTTGCATTACATAAAGCCCTTTTGTCCACATAGTCGGCAGATCGCGACAACTCCATACAGATCGTGACAACTCCGCATATTTCGATCAAACGATCGGCGTTTTTTGTTACCCCTTCTGACCCAGTACCGTTCCGCACGATCCCGAAGCAATACGCTTTACCGCAAAAGCGATTACAATGCCCTGAGCTTTACCAAAGTTTACTGCCGGACAGGCGCTTCCGAGCACTGACGCCGCCGCATAGGGGCAGAGCAAGCCAATTTAGGCGCTATAACTAACCCCTGCAAAGCTGCAACCGCATCAAAAAAAAACAACGAACAGCCCCTTCTTTGCCAAGACAGTAAACGAAACCTAAGCGACAATTTAATTATACAGCACACAAAATCGCCATATAATTGCACAAATCTCAAGCGTTATCGCAAAAACACACAACGGAGAGTCAAAAAATCGAGCTTTCAAGCCGCAAAACCGCCGTGGTAAACGCGATTGCATTATCGACACAGGCGTTTCGCGCAGGCACAGCCTTATAACAACTTTACAGATCGCGCTCGGATACTCTATTTTTTTGCCGCCTTATCATCCAAGACCGCTGCGGACCCGACAAATAAAACGCTCTACATCAAAACCACTTTCATAACAGGCCAAGCCGTATTCCCGATCCTTACTTAAACACCGCACCCGAAAAACTCCCGATATTGAACGCCTTATCAACCTTTTCCGATTCGACCTTTCCTCGCACCACGCCGTTCTCCCGGTTCATCCGCAACAACGGCTCTCGAAACAGCATAGAACACTCTTTATAAGGCATCTTTCGACTCTTTTTCGTACAACTTCTTTTTGAACGTCTTCTTTGCGAGCGCATTATCGCGCCACAACTATCCGCACGGCGGCATCCTCTCCGACCTTTACGCCGCGGCACATATCGCCCGTCGCCCGAAAATGCGACTTTCCGCAAAAAAACAATCCGCCCGTCGCCCCTTATCCGAACCACGACCGCACTTCGCTCTTACGGTCGCAGTAAAGGGCAGTCTTGTTTTATCCTCTTTTCCGCCGTCGTCAGATAAAAGAGCCAAGTCTGCACGGTTATTCGTCGAAAAACACTACCGTTTTTGGGCAATAGCGCCCGTATAGCGCCAGCGCATAATAATCTTATTGCCGACGGATCGCTGTGGAAAACCTTTCGCGAATCTCTCCTTGTTTCACGTAAAACATTTTGCGTTTTCCACATCTTTCGGCTCCCGTATTACCGTCAAGACTCCCGATCCAAGCGCCGCGTCCGTCTGTATCCGCGGCGCCAACTCTTTGTCGGCACAAAAAGCAAGGCGAGCAGAGAAGAGAAGAAGCTCTCACAACGGCTTGACCTTCTTGCTTTTCATCTCGCCCCTCGCTCCGACCGAACAACGCTCTTTCGCGGTCTGACGGGCAGCCACTCCGTCACTATAGCTATTATCATTACGGCGATTCGCCTACGTTTGACGCTTCGCCGCGACTCCGATCTCATATTTTCACCAAAAAACTTTGCGCCGCCCGCTTTCGACACAGGTCAATAAGCTCACGAAAAGCAATTTGATCGATTTTTCGGCGTTGAGTCCAACCAAACAACGCCAACCCACTCATAGATAGAGTCAACGCTCTGCTCTTGCAAGCTTTTCCGCAACCCCGACACCACACCTCTGCAATCAATCTGCCGTCTTATAGCCGTTTATCCACTTTTCGACCGAGGTTATCCACTTTTTGCTGTGGAAAACTCCGAAAATGCAAGAAATCACCTCTAAAAAACCATGACAAAACGTTGAAAAACTCATTTACCGCAAGCAAACCTCTGCCGCACGAAACGCCGCCGTATCGGCAGGCCCTTCGCCCGACGCACGCTCGCCCGTTTAGCGCGCCACAACTTCGCCTCGACTTATTCCTAACAGTTGTACAGGGCTCTTGCTACGACTTTTTTATGTTTCATGTGAAACTTATTCCCAAAAACATGCGCGACGGCCCTGACGATCGCCATTTTCGCCTTGTGTATAATTATGCATACCGTCTTTGCCGTGTATATAAAGTCTAAGATCTTTCGGCATTGCCCGACTGCACTCGCAAGGTTTGCCTTAGGCAGAATATCCGATTTTGCCGGCTTTTATAAGCGAGCAGCTATCCATGGCGTTGCGGTTTCTGCGCAGCGGCCCTGTTTTATGCGATTTGACGGTTTTTTGTTTCAAAACTTCCGAGTGACCTTTTCCGTGGCAGTTCGGTTTAAGTGTATGCGAAAGCTTTTTCTTTTGCTTTTCTTATCGTCTTGTTTGCGCGAAATAGCAGGGCAAAATAGCAGGGCAAAATAGCAGGGCAAAATAGCAGGGGCGGAACAGGGAAGACGTCGAAACGGTTCTTTCGCCAGGCGCTTTCGAGTTTTATCGTCTTTTTGCACGGAAACGGTTTCGGTCTTGTCTTAATGTATATTATCCCGCCGTTTCGGTTTTTCTCGAATCTTTCTATCTATATGGCCTCGATTTGCGAGCGATCTCGTTTGCGCGCAGTCACTCTTTCGTATTATTTTTATCTCTCGATCTTCCCGGTAAGCCGCCGTATCGCCGCGCTACCTTAGCACAACTTCGCAGTCGGCAACGCTTACGACCTCTCTTATGCTTTATCCGCGCCTTCTTCTCAATGCAATTACTTTTTGCAAGCCCACGCTCCGCTGCCGTGCAAAACATTCTGACAGGGGAGAGCGTTAGGCGATCTGGGGAGCGTTAGGCGATCTGGGGAGAGCGTTAGGCGATCTGGGGAGAGCGTTAGGCGATCTGGGGAGAGCGTTAGGCAATCGGGGAGAGCGTTAGGCGATCGGGAGAGAGCGTTAGGCGATCGGGAGAGAGCGTAAGGCTATGCCGATATTTGCGACCGACCGTATCCTCATGAGAACTTCATGCGACCGCCCGGCTTTATCGTCAAATCCTCTTCGGATCTCTGCCCGAATATTTTATTGCGCATTCGTTTCCGTTTTCTCTTTTCTACATTATTTTCCCGCGATCCGCCCCCTTTCCCGACAATGGAAACTCGAAAATACGGATATCGTTGTCGCCTCCTTGCCATCGGATTTTCACCGTTTTTTGCTATTACGCGCCAAATGGATCTTTTGCTCCGAATTTCACAGAATGGAAATAACCGCGGCTTTCCGAACGTATTGTGTGCTTTCAAAAAGCGCGCGCAAGCAACGTTTTATCATTTCGCCGCTACGCCTCCGATATTCTTTTAGTTTCGATTTTTATCCAACCTTGCGACCGTTCTCACCGTGCCGTACGCCTTGACAGCGATTTTGCTTCCGAAAAGTGCGCGAACGCCTGCGGGGCGCGCTAACCTCCGCCAAGTACGCAAACGCTTGCTCATCCTTCGTTTTCTCGCCGCTGCTGCGATATAGCGGGCTCGGTTTACGGTCCAAGGCTCTCGGATATCCGCCGTCGGGTTCGGCGAATGCGGCGATCCTCTCGCCGAGGCTTTCTTATCTTCTCGGCAAATACGCGTAAAACGCCGACTTTCAAATCTCTCGGCGTGCCCGACAGGGAAGTGCTAATCCGCGATATCCGCAAATATGCCCGTTGACGATACTCTCGCTCCGAACGCCCGTGCTATGTTGTCGACGCCCGTCCGTGCGATCGGACGGATCATTCCGTCTTCCTCGTTGTTTTACGGCAGTAACCGCGCGCTTTCCGCCGTCTTCCGCCTCTCACGGCGCTCCCGCACAGCCGCCTGTCGTCAGTGGGTGAAAACGCTTGACACCCTCTTTTCTTTATTATATAATTTATTAGCTTTGATGCACGTCGGAGTTTGCTTGCAATATTTCCTGTTGGTTATAAACGGCAAACAACTCGGGAGCGCGTATAACGCCCGACGGCATCTGCGCAAGAACACGACAAAATAACCTGAGAGGTCAGAATAATATGAAAAGAACATTCCAACCCAAGAAGCGTCAGCGCAGCAAGGTCCACGGTTTCAGACAGAGGATGAAGACCAAGAGCGGCAGAAACGTCATCAAGAGACGTCGCAACAAGGGCAGAAAGCAGCTCACCGCCTGACGGTATGCAAAGACGGTATAGGCTAAAATCGAACAAGGCGTTCGTCTACTTATACCGCAAAGGCACCTGTGTGCGCACGCCGCTGCTCGCGCTGTATTATTCGCCGGGGAAGTACGGTCTGAAAATCGGCTTTTCGGTGAGCAAGAAAGTAGGCAAGAGCGTCGTTCGCAACAAGGTCAAGCGCAGACTGAGGGAAAACTTCCGTCTGCTTATACCGTCGCTCAGAAAGGGTTACACTTATCTCGTGGTAGCGAGACCGCCTATCGCGGACAGCGATTTCGGCACGGTGAAAGAGTCGCTGTGCGAAGCGTTGCGGAGGGCGGATCTGTTCGAGGTCGGGCAATGAGTTTGAGCGGGCGCGTCATAGGCGTTTACAAGCGATACTACAATCCGCTTTTCGCAGGGAAATGCAAATATACGCCGAGTTGTTCGGCATATATGGGGCAGGCGATCAGAAAACGCGGCTTTTTCGTAGGCTTTGCGATGGGCGTGTGGCGCATACTCAGGTGCAATCCTTTCAGCCGGGGAGGCTACGATCCGGTCAAAGACGATTTCAGAGGAAAGGCAAAATGGCTTTTATAGACGGCATTGTCTCCGCGGAGATGACCAATCTCATCGGCAGGCTGCTTTTGGCGCTATACAACGCGATCGGCGATTTCGGTTGGACGGTCGTGGTTTTTGCCGTGCTTTTGAGGGTGATACTCAGCCCTCTCGACATTTGGCAGAAGATATCGATGCGCAAGCAGAACCGCAAGATGGAACGCATTCGTCCTCAAATGGAGAAGCTGCAGCGTCAATACGCAAACGATCCGCAGACGCTGCGAATGAAACAGCAGGAGCTGCAGAAAAAGGAAAAGATACACGTCTTTGCCTCGTGTCTGCCGATGATAATCACGCTCGTGCTGTTCTTCTTTATCTGGGACGGTTTCCGCGCGCTGGTCTCTTACGAGAACGAGGTCATCATAGAAAAGCTTATCCGGATCTACAACGACAACGTGGGCAAGGTCAGCGCCGAAGAACTCAACATACTGTTGCGCGACGGCTACGATCTGCACAGTTTCCTGTGGGTCAAAAACATCTTTATGTCGGATATAGGCACCAACGTTATCCCGTCGTACGAGCAATTCGTCGGCACGATCAACGCCACCATGCCAAACACCGCGCCTGTGACGTACGACGTGCTTGTCGGTCCGGCGGCGGAGTTCTACAACAAGACCGGCACCTGGGATTTCGCTAATTGGAACGGATATTTCGTGCTTCCGATACTGTCGATAGCGACGAGCTTCATCACGACCAAAGTGATGCAGTCCGCAAATCCCACAATGCCCACCGGCACAGCGGAACAGCAGAAGTCCCAGCAAAAGACGATGAAGATCATGAACTACGTCATGCCTCTGATGCTCGGCGTATTCGCGATAATGTACAGCTCGGCTTTCGCGCTTTACTACTTTATCAGCAACGTCATGGTCGCGATCATCAATATCTCGTTCACGCTGATCTACAAGCAAATCGAAAAAAAGCAGGCGGCGGATACGCATTCCGTCGTTATCGGAGGAAAGAAGAGATGAAAGAAACCGAAGTCACCGCGGCGACATTGGAAGAGGCCGCGGAAAAGGCAGCAGAAGAATTGGGGGTAACGAAAGACAGGATCGAGACCGAAGTTATCAAGACCAGCGGTATCATCAAAAAGAAGCTGACCGTGAAAGCGACCGTAAAAGCCACGCCGCAGGAGCGCGCAGTGGGCTTCATCAACGGACTTATCGAAAAGATGAACCTCAACTGCACGGCGACGCTGTTCGAAGAAGAAGACGCCTACCGCATCCAGCTTTCGGGCAAGGATACTCCCGTACTCATAGGCTTCAGAGGCGACGTGCTCGACTGCGTACAGTATCTCACCCTGCTTATCGCCAACAAAAAGGAAGCCCTCGACAAGAGGATAATCCTCGACGGAGAGAACTATCGCGAAAAGCGTACCGTGACCCTGTCCAAGCTCGCGAAAAATCTCGCTTTCAAAGCGGCAAAAAGCGGCAGACCCGTCGAATTGGAGCCTATGAACCCGTTCGAAAGACGCGTCATCCATTCCGCGCTCCATGACGACCGTTTCGTCACGACCGAAAGCGTAGGCGAGGAACCGTACCGTCATATAGTCATAAAGCCCAACAGGACCAAGTCTTACGACCGTCCTTACGGCGGACGCTCCGACAGAAACGGAGGCAAATCCCGTTACAACTCAGGCTCTCGCTACAACAACGGCAGCTCATACAATACCTATGACAGATCGTCGGAGACCTCGTCGCAGCCTGCCGAAGAAAAGCCCCGCGATATGTACAATTACGAGTACAGCCGCAACTTCAAGCGCACCGGCGGCGGCAAAATGCGTTCGTTCGGCGAAAAGAGCAGAAGATTCTGAACAACTCGTCCGTATATAAGACGAAAAGACGGCGCCTGCCGTCTTTTTATTATTCTGTTTCTTTTCAAAGGAAGCTTACTTTCGTCCGAACACTTCTTTTTCTATATATGAGGCGAGTTTTCGCACGGTTTTCCCGTCGGGCCGTCCGGGATACGCCATGACGTTGAGAGGATGCGGAGGATCTCCTTCTCTGTATGCGGGATGCATATGCACTTCGTCGAAATACGAAAAGCCGCATCTTTCGTAAAAAGCCTTTCTCCTCTCGGACAAAGCGTCTTTCGGAGGATCTATCTCCAGAAGCACTTCCTTCGACGTATTCTTGAAAAGCTCCAACGCCTCGGCTCCCAATCCTCTGCCTCGCAGAGCGGGTTCGGTGCAGAGGTGTTCGATATAGAGGAATTCTCCGTTGTCCCAATACGCCGCAAGTCCGCAGAAATCCCCTTCGTCTGTGAGAAGAGCGGAAAAGCGGAAATCTTCTCTTTGCAACAGTCCGATATTGTCCTCTCTGTCCCTTCTCTCTATCTCGGGGAAAGATATTTCGTACAGGGCGTACGCTTTTTCGAACAATGCGTCGTTTGCGTTCCTTATCTCTTTCAGTTTCATGTCGATCGTTCTTCTCCTTTCAAAGTCGTCATTTACCCACGCAGAATTTGGAGAAAACGGCGTCCACTACGGCTTCGTCCGCCGTTTCGCCCGTTATTTCTCCGAGAGCGGCGTACGCCTGTCTTACGTCCAGCGCGACGCATTCTGTGGGAAGACCTTCGTCTATCGCCTTCTTCGCGGAAAGCAGAGAAGCGAGCGCTCTTCCCAAAGCCTCTTTATGTCTTTCCTCGACGATTATGTTCCCCGACGCGTCCACGGTCCCGTCTTTCACCAGAGATACTATCTTTTCTTTGAGTTCTTCTATACCTTCTCCCGTCTTGGAGCTTATATATAAGACCCCTTCTTTTCTCTCTTCGGGATGCAGATCGGATTTGCTGCGCACCTCGAACACTACCGCGTCTTTCGGTATTCTGTCTTTTATCCGTTCGTCCTCTTCGGAAACGGGTTCTCCGGCTGGGGTGACGAACAGCACCGCGTCCGCTTGTTCTACCGCCGCAAAAGATCTCTCCACGCCGAGTTTTTCTACTTTGTCGTCCGTATTTCTTATCCCCGCCGTATCGATGAGATTTATCATCACTCCGTCTTTTTCTATCCTCTCTTCGAGGCTGTCGCGCGTAGTACCCGCTATATCGGTGACGATCGCTCTCTCTCTGCCGCAAAGCGCGTTGAGAAGAGAAGATTTTCCCACGTTTGCCCGTCCCGCGATCGCGACGTCGACGCCGTTGCGGATATATCCTCCCGTGCGCGCGGTGGCGAGCAGGGCTTTTACCTCTTTTATCGCTCTCTCCACGGCGACGGAGGCGTCCTCGACGCTTTCGTCCTCCATCTCCTCGGGATAGTCCATGCTCGCTTCGAGAGCCGCCGCCGCGTCGAGAAGTCTGTCCGAAAATCCCTTTATCTCATCGGACAGTTTGCCGGTCATCATCCTGTACGAAGCTTTGAGCTGAGCCCCCGATTCGGCGTTTATCATATCTATCACGGCTTCCGCATCGCTGAGAGCGAGTTTGCCGTTCAAAAACGCTCTTTTGGTAAATTCTCCCTTGTCGGCAAGTCTTGCTCCGCGATCCAGACACGCCGACAGAACTTCCCTTGCAAGTCTTGCTCCGCCGTGACATTGAAACTCTACGATATCCTCGCCCGTGTAGGTCAAAGGCGCTTTGAAATATACGGCGAAACATTTGTCCTTATAATCTCCGACCGTCAGCGTACCGTAGTACATCATGTTGGGAACGGCGTCGGAAAACTTCTTCAATTTCCCGCAGTTAAACATTCCCTCCGCTATGCGCAGGGCTTTGTTTCCGCTCATTCTCACTATCGCGATCGCCCCCGCTCCCGCCGGCGTCGATATGGCAGCTATCGTTTCCATAGATTCTCCTTTTAACAATTCTACCACACGCCCGATTTTATTGCAAATGAGCGCACGCGTTTGCGCATACGTGCGCCTTATGCTATAATATACGGACGGAGAAAGACTGTGAGATACGACGGGATATACGACGCTATAGTGATAGGCGCGGGTCATGCCGGAGTCGAGGCGTGCCTGGCTCTTGCGCGCACCGGACACAAAACGCTCGTCGTCACTCTCTCGTTGGACGCGATAGCATTTATGGCGTGCAATCCCGCGATAGGCGGCACTGCCAAAGGTCATCTCGTGCGCGAGATAGACGCTCTCGGCGGTCAGATGGGGCTTGCCGCAGACGCCAACGCTTTGCAGATAAGGATGCTCAATACAGGCAAAGGCGCCGCCGTAAGGTCTTTGAGAGGGCAGGAGGACAAAGCCTCTTATCACGGATATATGAAACGCGTTCTCGAACGCGAACCCGATCTCGATATCCTGCAGAGCGAAGTATCGAGGATCCTCACCGACGGCGACGGAGTCTGCGGGATAGAAACGATGCAGGGGCAGAGATACGCCTGCCGCGGAATAGTCGTGGCGACGGGAGTTTATCTCAACGCCGAAATAATAATCGGCGACTTCCGCCAGCAAGTCGGTCCCAACGGTTTCTGCCGCGCGACCGCTCTTACTTCGTCTTTGCTCTCTCTGGGCATCCCGACCCGACGTTTCAAGACGGGCACTCCCGCGAGGATAGACGGCAAGACCGTGGATTTTTCCAAAATGCAGATCCAGAACGGCGACGAAAAGATATATCCGTTCTCCTTTATGACCGAAGGCTTTCTGCCCAACAAAAGACCCTGCTATCTCACTTACACGACCGAGCGGACGAAAGAGATAATTTTGTCCAATCTGGACAGATCGCCCCTTTTCAACGGCTCTATAAAGAGCGTGGGACCCCGCTATTGTCCGTCCATAGAGGACAAAGTCGTAAGATTTTCGGACAAAGAGCGTCATCAGATATTCATAGAACCCGAAAGCGCGGACACGGACGAACTGTACGTACAGGGCATGAGCAGCTCTATGCCGGTGGACGTACAGATAAGTATGTACCATTCCGTGACAGGACTCGAAAACTGCAAGATAATGCGTTTCGCTTACGCCATAGAATACGATTGCATCGATTCCACGTGTCTTAAACCGTCGTTGGAAACGAAAGCCGTAAAAGGTCTTTTCCTTGCGGGACAGCTCAACGGCAGCAGCGGCTACGAAGAAGCTGCGGCTCAAGGTATAATGGCAGGCATAAACTGCTCACGGTATCTGGACGGAAAGCCGTCGGTCGTCTTGGGAAGGGATACTTCTTATATCGGGGTCCTGATAGACGATCTCGTGACAAAGGGCACGAACGAACCTTACAGAATGATGACCGCCAGAGCGGAGCACAGACTGTGGCTTAGACAGGAAAACGCGGACGAACGTCTGACGCCGATCGGAAGAGAAGTCGGGCTCGTGGACGACAGACGCTATGGTCTGTATCTTAAAAAACTCGAAGAACTTGCTTCTGTAAGAAAGGCTCTGGAACAGAACGTATCCGCAAAAAGAGCCGAAGAATTCCTCAACTCCGTCGGAGGTGAATATTCGAGATCGGCTCCGTGCAAATTCTCCGATCTGCTCCGACGCAGCGAAGTGACCGCGGGATCTCTCAAATCCGGTTTCGAAGAATTTTCTTCTTTTTCTGACCGCTGTATGGAAGAGGTCGCGACGGAGATAAAATATGCCGGCTATCTCGAAAAACAGAAACAATATTCCGAGAAAATGCGAAGATTGGAAGAAAAGGCGCTGCCCGACGATATCGATTACGGCTCGATCGAAGGTTTGAGGATAGAGGCAAGACAAAAGCTTTCCTCGATAAGACCCGCAGACCTCGGACAGGCTTCGAGGATATCGGGCGTATCGCCCGCAGACATAACGGTGCTTATCGTATGGCTTGCGAGGAATAAAAAATGAGATTTCGTCTGACGGAAAAATTTTTGCGCGAAAACGGGATCTTCGATGAGATCACGGCTGAAAGATTCGAGAAATATTTCGATCTCGTATCGGAAGCCAACTCAAAATTCAATCTTACCGCGATCACCGATACGGAAGGATTCGACTCCAAACATTTCTACGATTCATTGGCGGCATACGAATACGTGAAGAACGCCCGTTCCGTATGCGATATGGGAAGCGGAGCGGGCTTTCCCGGGATCCCCCTCGCGATAGTATGTCCCGACGTTTCTTTCACTCTTGTGGACAGCCTTAAAAAGCGTACGGATTTTCTCGACGCTTGTATAAAAGAGCTGGGTCTTTCAAACTGCAAAGCAGTACACGCGAGAGCCGAAGAACACGCATCGTCGCACAGAGAAGAGTACGACGCGTGTACGTCGAGGGCTGTGGCTCCTCTCAACACGCTTGCCGAACTTTGCGCCCCTCTTATTAAGAAAGGAGGTCTTTTCCTGGCCTATAAAGGCAAAAACGCTCACGAAGAGGAAGTTGCCGCGAAAAACGCCTACGACATACTCGGACTGAGAAAGAAGGAGGAATTCGTCTACGAGTGCGCCGGAGAAAAACGCTTTATTCTCGTAGGTGAAAAGATATCTTCCACTCCCGTCCGTTATCCGAGAGGCGGTAACAAACCGAGAACAAGACCTATCTGAAACAGACTTTTTTCTTTCGTTACGGTCTTAAACTTTCCGAAATTCTTTCTTATTCTTTTCCCGATCATGCGTATCTCCGAAAGCTTCCGCGCAGACCGTTTTGCGCCCGAAAAGGTCTTTTGGATAATTTTATTGCAATGATATTTTTTATTTGTTATAATGATTGTATCAAAGTAAGGCGTACAATGCCTTAAAGAGGAAGTATGGCGAAGACGAAAAACATATCCGAAGCTGCCGATCTCGCTCTTTCGATAGAGAGCGGAGCGGATCTCAAAGACCAGGTAAGGAACATCAGGATAAATCTCATCGAGACCAATCCCAATCAGCCGAGAACTCATTTCGACCAGACGGCTTTGGAAGAACTTGCCGCAAGCATAAAGAATTACGGAGTCATACAACCCATACTGGTCACGGAAGCGGAAGACGGAGGATTCGAACTCGTCGCAGGAGAGAGAAGACTCAGAGCAAGCAAGATAGCAGGCCTTACATCCATACCGTGTATAGTAAAAAAATTCAGCGAATCCGACAGAGCGGAGATAGCTCTCATCGAAAACCTTCAAAGAGAAGACCTCAATCCCGTAGAAGAGGCGAAGGCGTACAGGTCGCTGATGGACAAATTCGGACTTACTCAGGAAGAACTCGCCGTAAAACTCGGTAAATCCCGTCCCGCCATCGCCAACAGTCTGCGACTTCTCACGCTCAATCCCGTAGTGCTCGATCTTGTAGAAAGAGGAAGACTCAGCGCCGGACACGCCAGGGCTCTTGCGGTGATAAAAGATTACTCGGTCCAGGCTTCTTACGGAATAGCCGCGGCAGACAAAAAAATGAGCGTAAGACAGCTTGAGCGCATGGTAGCTTCCTATCTCAATCCCAAGAAGGAAAGAAAGATATTCAATTCGCCCGAACTCAAAGAACTCGTAAACAATATGCAGCATACGTTCGGGACCAAGGTAAAGGCGATAGGAAACAACGACAAGGGCAGGATATATATAGATTATTATACCAAAGACGATCTCATCCGTATATTCGAACTCGTCGAAGAACTGCGCGGTAAGAACTGAATCCGAAATCATATAAAAAGAAGACCTTTCCGGTCTTCTTTTTATTTTCTTTTCTTTCTTTACAAAAACATATTCTTTACGTATACTTATCGGCTTATCTTATCCTTGTATGTCTTACCTTTTTGTTTTTCTTTGCCGTCGGACAGACTCCGACAAAAAAAGCGGATCTTGCGACCCGCTTTTTACGGTTTCGTTTTATCAACGCGAGAAGTTGCGCAGAGGAAGCACCATATAGAGGAACTTGTCCCCCTCCACGGGAGTTATTATGCTCGGCGAAGTTGGAGTAGAGAAGCTGAAATTGACGAATTCGTCGTCTATCACTTTAAGACAGTCGAGAATGAATTTGGAGTTGAACAGCATCTGTATGTCCTTTCCCTGAGAGAATACAGACATAACTTCGTTTACGTCGCCCATTTCGCTGTTCGTGGATATCGTCAGCTTTCCTTCCTTTACGTCCATCTTTACGAGATTGGACTTTTCGAAACGGCTCATTATATAGGCTCTTTCGAGGCAGTTTTCGAGCATCGTTCTGTCCACGGTCACGACAGTTTCGAACTTGTTGGGAATGCTCGATTCGTATCTGATGAACGTGCCCGAGAGTAGGTTGGATATTATCTTCGTATGCTTGAGATCCACGGTTATCTTTTTCTGGCATACGGATATATTGGCGGGTTCGTCATCCTCTTCGAGCAGTCGATAAATCTCGGAGAGATTTTTTGCCGGAATGATGGCGCTGGTATCGGAACAGCTCATCGCAAGCTGTTTCTTTGTCACGGCAAGCCTGTATCCGTCGAGAGCGACGCACTTAACTTCGTTGCCGCTTATGTCGAGCAGACATCCTTTGAGTATAGGTCTTACGTCGTCGGTAGCGGCGGAGAATATAGTCTTTATTATAAGGTCTTTGAGATCCTTTTGAAGCATCGAAAATTCCACGTCATGATCGAACTCCTGTATGGGAGGATAATCGCGCAGCTTCATCGCCTTGAAAGAAGTTTCGCTGTCGGTATATTTTACTTTTACGTTCTGATCGTCGGTATAGGATATCTCTATGCTCTCTTCGGAAGAAAGTTTTTTGGCGAATTCTCCGAAAAGTTTTCCGGGAACGAGAGCTTCTCCCTCCATTCTTACGTCGGCGTTTATGGTCTTCTGTATGGCGAATTCGGTATCCGTAGCGGTCAGCGTGAGGAAGTTTCCGTATGCGGAAAGTTTGATCCCCTCCAATATAGGTATGGTCTTCTTTATCGGAAGGGCTTTACTCACTCTGGAAAGGGCTTCCGATAACTGTGTTCCGTTGCAAATTATGTTCATATTTCCTCCGTGTTTGCCGCTTCGCGGACTTATACATGTTTATTTTTTGTAAGATTGGATAATAATAATACCAATAAGGGGAGTGGATAAGTGGACAAGCTATCAAAAGTGCGTTTTATCCGCCCGCAGCCGCAAAAATTTTGCACCGGACGATGTGAAAAAGACGTTGAACTTTTCAAAGCTGTTTCCACATTCTCCACAAGGTATCATTTTTTCTCCAACATACTCTTTATGTCGTTTATCTGAGCCTGGATGAGATGATCCGTCTTGGACAGGTCTGTCATCTTGTCTCTTGCGTACATTATCGTGGTATGATCTCTTCCTCCGAAGAATTCTCCGATAGAGGAGAGAGGTACTCCGAGCATATCGTTGATGAGATAGATAGCCATCTGTCTTGCATTGGATATTAGCTTGTTCTTTCTCTTTCCGATTATGTCGGATTTCTTTATCCCGTAATAAGCGCAGGTCGCGTCGGCTATCGAGTCCATCGATATGACGTGAGAGGACACGTCGATACAGTCTTTCAACGCGTCTTTCACGGCTTCGAGATCGTCGGAGCTTCTGCCCGACAGAGAGCAGTAAAACACGACTTTGGACAAAGCTCCTTCGAGCTCCCTTATATTGGAAGTTATGTTCTCCGCAATAAAGAAAACGGCTTTCTGAGATATGTCGTATTTCTTTGCGTAAGCCTTTTTCTGCAATATAGCGATCCTGGTTTCGATGCTCGGTTTCGTTATGTCCACCGTAAGACCGCTTTGGAACCTCGATTTCAGCCTGTCTTGCAGGAAAGTGAGTTCTCTGGGGTGACGGTCGGAAGTGAGCACTATCTGTTTTCTGAACTGATAGAGATCGTTGAAAGTATGGAACAACGCTTCCTGCGTGCTTGTCTTTCCCGAAAGGAATTGCACGTCGTCCATCATCAGAACGTCCACGCTGCGGTATTTGAGTCTGAACTGTTTGTTCAGCTCGTTGTCCTTGTTGTTTTTGAGCGAATCGATGTAGTCGTTGACGAACTGTTCGGCAGTTACGTAAAGAATTTTTGCTTTTTTGTTCTGCGACAGGATATAGTTGGCTATGGCGTGCATTATATGGGTCTTTCCCAATCCGACGCCGCCGTAGATAAAGAGGGGATTGTGACACGCTCCCGGGGCTTTCGCCACAGCTTCGGCGGCGGCGTAAGCTATCGAGTTGGAATCGCCCACCACGAAACTGTCGAATGTATATCCGGGATCGAACATATTGACGGTATCTGAGTCATCTTCCTCTTTTTCTTCCTCGTCGCTCAAAGTGTAGTTGTCCGTCTCCGCTTTGGTTATTATCTCTATTCCCGAGATCTTGGCTCCGCTGTTTTCGATCGCCTTTTTTATCTGGTCTTTATAGTTTTTGTTGATCGATTTGAAGCTGTTGAGGGGCGCGATAAGTACGAGTTTGTCGTTTTCGACGGTATAAGGTTCGAGATCCTTGAACCACATATCGAAGCTCACGGTCGTCAGCAGCACTTCCAGTTCGGACAATACGGATTTCCACAATACCTTACATTCGCTCATAGTGACATTATACTATTTTCGGGCGCTTTTTTCAATAAAAATTTATATATTATGCGCAAAATAAGAAAGCGTTTCAGACGGGAGAAATGCTGCCGTTTTTGACCGTGAAATCGGTGTGGGGAACTTCGGAAGAGAAAGAAGTACAGGTGATTATGGTCTGCAGATCGGCGCTCATTTCGAGCAGACGGGAACATCTTCCGGCGTCCAGTTCGCTTAAAACGTCGTCCAGAAGCAGCACGGGTTTTTCTCCCGTTTCCGATCCGAACAGATCTATTTCGGCGAATTTGAGCGAAAGAGCCGCGCTGCGCTGCTGTCCCTGCGAGCCGTATTTGCGCACGTCCACGCCGTTGAGAGTTATCTCGAGATCGTCGCGGTGACATCCGAAAGAGGTGTAGGAAAGATCGGCGTCTTTTTGCACGTTTCCTTCGAGAGTGTGAAGAAATTCTTCGGCTATGATCTCTATATCGTCGTATCCCAGAGAGCTTTCGAGCGATATGTCGAGTTTTTCCTTTTCTCCCGAAAGTCTTGCGTGCGAAGCCGCGGCGAATTTTTTCAGTTTTTCCGCGAATTCGTATCTCTTTCTCGTGATGTAAGCTCCGTATTTCGCAAGCTGCGTGTCCCATACGAAAAGGGTCTGTCTGAGAGTGTTCATACCCAGTCCGGATTTGAGGAGTTTGTTCCTCTGCGCGAGCACGGCGTTGTATTTTTGCAGATTGAAGAGATAATTTTTGGACTGCTGACACAGACTTATGTCCATGAATCTTCTGCGTTCCGCGGGGCCGTCCTTGATGAGTTTCAGCTCGTCGGGAGAAAAATACACCACGTTGAGGATGCCGACTATCTCGCTCATTTTATAGGCGGGCACGCCGTCTATCGAAAGTCTTTTTTTGCCTTTCGAGTCTATATTCAGAGATATTTCCCAATTACGGTATCTTTTCAGAACTTCGACGCACACCGACGCGCTTTCTTCTCCCCATTTTATCATTTCGCGGTCGTTTTGAGTGCGCGGAGATCTGCCTATGGCGCAGCAATATACGCTTTCGGCAAAATTGGTCTTGCCGCTTGCGTTTTCTCCCGAAAATACGTTCAGACCTTCTTTGAGGGTGACGGTCTGGGTTCCGTAGTTTCTGAAATTTTTAAGTGTGACTTTTCCCACGCGCATAGCTATATTATAAAGCAAAATTTACGGATAGTAAACCGATGGAGAGGAAGGATACGTCTTTTCGGCTTCGGAGCAAATTATTTTGTTATTGACAAACCGGGCGATATATAGTAATATAATAGTCGCATATGGGAGGAAACGGCGTGAGCGACGGGGACCCCGGTTCTCACAGTAGACTGAATATATAACGCAAACACAGGGCATGATCCGATGAGAATACGCGGATTGTGCCTTTTTGCATAAAAGGAGAAAAATGGCAGGAGCTGTGATCTTACAAATAGTGCTTATCGCGCTCAACGCGATATTCGCCGCCGCCGAAATAGCGGTCATATCGACCAACGAGACCAAACTCAAAAAGATGGCGGAGGAAGGCAACAAACGCGCGAAGAGGATAATAGACCTTACCGCGCGTCCGACCAAATTTTTATCGACGATACAGGTGGCGATAACGCTTGCCGGACTTTTGGGCAGCGCTTTCGCGGCGGACTATTTTGCCGAACCTCTCGCCGCCGCCATCATGAACGCGGGCGTGTCCGAATCGGCGCGAGGAGTCATAGAGACCGTATGCATGGTGGTGATCACCGTCGTGCTGGCGTTCTTCAACATCACTTTCGGCGAGCTTATTCCCAAACGCGTCGCGATGAAATACGCCGAAAAGTATTCGCTCGGCATATCGGGCGTGCTGAAATTCGTGTCGGTGGTATTCACGCCTTTCGTGTGGCTGCTCACAGTGTCTTCCAACGGGATCCTCAAACTGTTCGGCATAAAGCCCGAAGAGGACGAAAAACCCGTGACCGAAGAGGAGATAATGCTCATGGCGGAAGCGGGCAGCGAAAAGGGACAGATAGACGAAAAAGAGAACGAGCTGATTCAGAACGTATTCGACTTCAAGGACAATACGGCGGGAGAGGTGTGTACGCACCGCAAGGACGTGGACATCGTTTTCACCCACGACAACGACGCGAAATGGGAAAAGACCGTTTACGGAAGCCGCCATATCTATTATCCCGTCTGCGGCAAGGACGCCGACGACGTGATAGGTATACTAAATACCAAGATATACTTCCGTATGAAAGACCGCTCGCGCAAAGAAGTGCTCGCAAAGGCGGTCCAGCCGGCGGTGTTCGTGCCGGAAAGCATGCCTGCGGACGAGTTGTTCTACCGCATGAAAGAGACCAAAGAACACGTCATGGTCGTATTGGACGAATACGGCGGTATGAGCGGTATAGTGACGATAAACGATCTTCTCGAACTTCTGGTCGGCGATATGGCGGACAAGGACGAGAAAGAGGAATATTCGATCGAAAAGATAAGCTCCGACACATGGATGATAAAAGGTCTCGCGCCGATGGAAAAGGTGGAAGAGGCTTTGGACAAAGATCTTCCCGACGAGGACAAGGAGGATTGCGAGACTTTTTCGGGATACGTATGCGGTCTTTTGGGCACCGTACCCGACGACGGGGATACTCCCGAGATAACCGAGGACGGGCTGGAGATCAAAGTGAGCAAGGTCAGATCCCACCGCATAGTGGAGATGACGGTGAGGGTCTTGTCTTCATCAGGATCCGAAAACGAGAAAGAAACGGAAGAAGAGAAGGATAAAGAACAAAAGGATTGAACTCCTGAAAAGTACGGGCGGCGCAAAACGCGCCGCCCGTTTCCGTTTATATGCGTTGTGCGGGAGAGCGAAAGGAAAAAGTCATTCCGATTTGTTGGAAGCTATCGTTCCCGAAAACATCTTGCGGGCCTTGAAAAACGCCGTCGCGATCGCGGACAGGAGAGCGACTGCCGTCGAGATAAGTACGGCGTGCCAGCCGAGAGGAAGCACGACCTCCGTGATGAGAGCGTTCGAGGTGAGATATATCCCGAACAGATGAGTCACCGTGTAGGCCGTCGCAAGACCCGCCGCGACCCCGATAACGCACAGCAGTGAGAGTTGAGCCAGCATCACCGCAAAGACCGATCCCGCGTCGAAGCCCACGGCGCGCAATACCGCGTACAGATCGTCTTTTGAAGAGAGCAGGAAGCCGAAAAATGCGAATCCTACCGAAAACAGCCCGATCGCGAAAGCGATGAAGCACGGCAGGAATATTATATAACGCGATTCGTTGAGGCGACCGTAAACTCCCGATACGGAAAAAGCGTTCTGTACTTCGAATCTGTGCAGGAGCACGGTAGAGAAGCTCTCGCCCGATATCTCGGCGGAGCGAGCCGCTATTGCCCTGACGGTCGAATACGTAAAGCCGTCCGAAAGGTCGAAAACCACGGCGTCCGGCTGCTTCGGGAATTTGCCGGGCAGAGCGAGAGAAGACATATCCTCTTCCGAAAAAACCAGTTCCGCGTCTTTATCGGGCAGCAGAGAGCCGTCGATCACGGCTTTGACGGTAAAGACCTTCGAGCCTTTTTTATTGATATTCGGGATAAGCCCGTTCAATAAAGTGAAAGTCCCGTAATTTATTTCGATCTCTTCTCCCGCGGCAACGCCGTAGCGGGCGGCGGCGCTTTCCGTGACGTATATTTCTCCGCCCGAGAGAGAGGGGAGAGAGGCAGAGTATGCCGAATACCGGTCGTAAACGATCGAGGGAGCCAAAGCGCCCTCTTGCACGGAAAGCGAATAAAACAGGTCTGTGTTTGATGTAAAACACAGTTTGTCGAATCTGAGTAAAGCTCCGCTGCCGGCGATCGCGCTGCGCATCATGAAGTTGGAAGCCACCACGTCTTCGGTCAGGTTCTTTTCCGCGTTTTCGTCGGAGGCAAGGGCGAAGAAGGCTTCTCTGTCGGTCAATCCGTCGTCGAATATGCCGCATATCTCGAAGTCCGCATATCTCATGAGTCCGGAATCCGAAAACGATCCGTCCGCGGATTCCACGTCGGCGTTCCTGCCGCAATAGTAAGTCTTTCCTATAAGATAGGATACGTCGTCGGCGCCGTAGTATGTCGATCGGTCGATCAATATCTCGGCATAGGTGAGAGGGAGCATTATCTGCGACGCGGACGAAGGAGGCTCGCCGTACGGTATTTCGACGTTCGGTACGCCGTCTGCCCATTCGATCATGTATTCCAGATCGTTAAGAGGAAACGAGTAGTTTATATTATAAAAATTTTCCATGTTTGCGACCGTATACGGCGCGATCCCCGACAGAGACTCCGCGTCGGCGCCGTTATCGAAAGAAGACAGGCGCAGCAACGCGTTCTTTTGAGGAGAGGCGTCTACGGAATCGGCAAAAGCAAGGTTGACGTCGGCTATGAGAGCCGTGCATACCGAAGCGAAAAGCGCGAAAACAAGTATGAACGCTATCGCGGCGAAAACGCTTTTGATCTTGTTTTTGCGGTATCCCGTCGCCGCAAGGACCGCGACCGTACGCGCGGAGATCTTCGGTCTTATCTTCGGCCCGGGTTCGCGTATTGCCCGGTTCGGTTCGGCTTCGGGCAGATCGGAACGCACGACGCAGCCGTCTTCCAGCTCTATGAAATACTGTCCGTATTCGCGGTTCAGACGTTCGTTGTGGCTGACGACGACGACAAGCCTCTCTTCGGCGATCTTTTTCAGCAAAGCCATTATCAGTTCGCCGTTTTTACGGTCGAGATTGCCGGTAGGTTCGTCGGCGAAGACGGACGCGCCGTCTTTTATCAGCGCTCTGGCGACGGCTACGCGCTGTTTTTCTCCGCCCGACATAGTGGATACCTTTTTGTCGGAAAAACCTGCGTTCAGACCCGCTTTTTCGAGCAAAGCCGCTATTTCGTCCGAGGTCGGATCCTTGCCTACCGCCTGCGCGGCGAGCCGCAGATTGTCGCCCGCCGACAGTTCTTCCGCAAGCATGAAATCCTGATATATGTTCGAAACGTATCCGCGGCGGTATTCCTCAATGTCCGCTTCGGTTATTTTCCTGCCGTTGAAAAGTAAGCTTCCCGACGACGGAATATCCGCTCCCGACGCTATGTTCAGCAAAGTCGTCTTGCCGCAGCCGCTCTCTCCGCAGACGATCACCAGCCCTTTTTCGGGGAAAGCGACCGATACGTCGGACAGCGCCGTTTTGGCTCCGTATGTTTTGGATATGTCTATTAGTCTAAGCATTATAATATTAGTTTTCGGTATATACGTATGTGGAACCAAGGATCGATTTGTTGGGCAAGCTGCAGAAAAGCGAATAGTCGTTGAAATATTGCTTTTCGACATCGTCTTCAATCAACGATGCCAGTTGTCCGGCTCCTATAACCATGGTTTTCTCCTCGAACGGATAGGACCATGCTGCCATAATTACGGCGCAGTCGGCGTTTTCTTCGTCATAACCGGGGTTATTTATTTTAGATTTCAGGGAAAGACCGTGAAAAGTTATACCAGCTCCGCCGAATTGCTGATAGGACGGCATTCTATATGCGACATGGATAAGCCCGCTGTAAGATTCATCGTAGTCAGAAGCGTCTGTTGGCTTGACGGTAAAGGTGCGGTAAGTATATGCGTCGTCACCGAAATTATTTGGTATAGGTCCTGAAATAGTAGAAGAACCATCCGGAGCAGAATAAGAATATGAGAATGTTGCTCCGATTTTTCCGGACTCTCCTATCGACGGCGGTATGGCATTTACGGAATACCCATATTCGGATCCTATTGAAATGCCGAAAGTTTCAGTCCCTTTTACATCGTTTGTAGCGATTATGGACGAATCCAGATCGCGATTTTCGTCAGAGGACATCATCAAACTCATTTTAAACGATGTAACTTTTGCTCTTTCATCGTACGGGGTAACGGAAACTTCGTATTTACCTATATAATAACTGTAATTGTCGTTATTTATATCAAAATAATCAAACGAAGCCGACACATTGACGTGCGCTATCAAGCCGATTCTGTTGAACCAGTCCGAGCCGTACACACTGAAAGAAATCGACCCAGACATAAAATCAGTAGCGAAAGCAGTGTTCTGTGATGAGGAAAATTCTTCTGTGTAGTCAATCGCATTTTTATCTATGGAAGAGTTGTATATATAGAAAGGGTCTAATGTGTAATCGGAATCAGTTATTTCCAAAACCCTCCAACCTAATATATTATCACCGGATGCTCGATTCGGAATAATAATTTGTCCTCCGTCGTTCAAATAAAGAGCCAAAACATGGCGATTGTTTTCGACCACGGAACTATTCAAAATCAGTCCGGATTTATTTTTAATGGAACCATATGAGATAACGGCTTTGGGATCGTCTTCCAAATCCAAGTAAGGACTTTGCTCTTCTGCATATGTATTGCAGAAGCCAAACAATAAAATGCATAGAAACACTAAAAATAATGTTGTAATAATACTTTGTTTGATTAAGATATTTTTCATAATACACCCTCCTATGATTTTATAATAACAGAAAATTAGATGAGATGTAAATAAATGTAAAAAATTTTACATTGATTTTACTTTTATATCGCAAATGCGTCGAAGAGCCTTTTTTCCGCAAAACGGTTGCCCGTATGCGGCGACGTGTGATATAATGAAGTTGTTAAAATATTATAATCTTGTGCGAGCGCGCGCATATACGCGTACGCGCGTGCGGACAACGGAGGTAAAAATGTCCAAACAAGACGGCTATACCGAGAGCAATATCCAGGTGCTCGAAGGATTGGAGCCCGTCCGCAAAAGACCGGGTATGTACATCGGTTCCACGGACGAAAGAGGACTGCATCATCTCGTATTCGAAGTCGTCGACAACTCTATCGACGAGGCGATGGCGGGATACTGCGATACGATCGAGGTCGAGATCCTCGAATCGGGCGCGGTGTCCGTCACCGACAACGGCAGAGGTATCCCCGTCGGCATAATCGAGAAAGAGGGCAAGTCCGCGGTCGAAGTCGTATTGACCAAGCTGCACGCGGGGGGCAAATTCGGCGGCGGCGGATACAAATTTTCGGGAGGTCTGCACGGCGTGGGCGTATCGTGCGTCAACGCGCTTTCCGAGTGGCTCGACGTCGAGGTCGCGCAGGACGGCAAGCTGTACAAGATGAGCTTCAACCGAGGCGTCGCGCAGCGTCCGCTCGCCTGTATAGGCAACACCGAAAGGCGCGGGACCAAGGTCGTGTTCTATCCCGACGATCAGATATTCGAGACTTTGGAATTCGACTATGCGACGCTCCGCCACAGATTGCAGGAGCTGGCGTATCTCAACAAAGGACTTAAAATCATCCTCAAAGACAGCCGTCCGCTCAAGGAGAACTGCGAAACGTTCCACTACGAAGGCGGTATCGTCGAGTATGTGCAGAGCATAAACACCAAAGGGGGCATTCCCGATCAGCCGCTGTACATACACACCGTGACCGACGACTATCAGGTGGAGATAGCTCTGCAATACAACCAGAGCTACAGCGAGACGATCTTCTCTTACGCCAACAACATAAACACGCACGAGGGCGGCACGCATCTGGACGGATTCAAGGCGGTGCTGACCAAGCAGTTCAACGACTACGGCGAAAAACTCAAGCTGCTCAAAAACGAAGAAAAGCTCAGCGGCGAGGACTGCCGCGAAGGTATCGTGGCGGTCGTGTCCGTCAAACTGGTCGATCCCCAGTTCGAAGGGCAGACCAAGACCCGCCTGGGCAACAGTTTCATGCGTACGGTCGTGACCAAGGTGTTCGGCGACAGATTGCAGGAATATTTCGAGGAAAATCCGCGCGAAGCGCGTGAGATAATCACCAAGGCGGTCAACGCCAAAAAGGCGCGCGACGCGGCGAGGAACGCGCGCGATCTGACCAGAAGGAAGAACGTGCTCGAATCCACCACGCTGCCCGGCAAGCTTGCCGACTGCACGGAGCGCGACCCCAAGAAGTGCGAGATCTATCTCGTCGAGGGAGATTCCGCGGGCGGCACCGCAAAGCAGGGCAGAGACAGACGTTTCCAGGCGATACTTCCGCTGAGAGGCAAGATCCTCAACGTCGAAAAGGCGAGCCTGCACCGTATACTCGAAAGCGAGGAGATCAAAAACATGATCACCACTTTCGGCTGCGGCATACATGAGGACTGCGACCTGTCCAAACTCAAATACGACCGCATCATATGTATGACGGACGCAGACGTCGACGGCAGTCATATCCGTATCCTGCTGCTCACGTTCTTCTATCGCTTCATGAAGCCGATCGTAGAGGAAGGGCACGTCTATATCGCGCAGCCGCCGCTCTACAAGGTCACGCAGAAGGGCACGAAAAAGGAGACGTATTTCTACAACGACGCCGACCTCGAAAAATACCTCGTCAGCATAGACCGCAAGGCGGAGATACAGCGTTACAAGGGTCTGGGCGAGATGGACCAGGAACAGCTGTGGGAAACGACGATGAATCCCGAGACCCGCACGATGCTTCGCGTGAGCATCACCGACGCGGAAAAGGCGAACGAGCTGTTCACGGTCCTTATGGGCGAAGAGCCTGAGAAGAGGCGCGAGTTCATCGAACAGAACGCCAACCTCGTCGAAGACCTCGACGTTTAAGGAGAGATTATGGAAGACAAGAGCAACAAGAAAGATATAGACGAAATGCTCGGAGGCACCAAGTACGTAGACATCGAGCTCGAAAGCGAGATGAAAAAGTCGTTCATCGCCTACGCGATGGCGGTCAACGTATCGAGAGCCATTCCCGACGTCCGCGACGGTCTTAAACCCGTTCACAGGAGGATCCTGTTCGATATGAACGAGCTCGGTCTGACCTCGGACAAGCCCTACCGTAAGTGCGCGCTCATCGTCGGCGACGTGCTGGGCAAATACCATCCGCACGGCGACATTTCGGTCTACGACGCGCTCGTCAGGCTTGCGCAGGACTTCTCGATCCGCTGTACGCTGGTAGACGGACACGGCAACTTCGGTTCCGTGGACGGCGATCCTCCGGCGGCATACCGTTATACCGAGGCGAGACTGTCCAAGATAGCCAACGAGATGATAAGGGACATCGACAAGAACACCGTCGATTTCTATCCCAACTTCGACGACACGCGCGAACAACCCACGGTATTGCCGGCGCGCTATCCCAACCTTTTGGTCAACGGTTCCGACGGTATAGCGGTCGGTATGGCGACGTCCATTCCTCCGCACAACCTCGGAGAAGTCATAGACGGTACGGTCGCTCTTCTCGACGATCCCGACATCGACATCGAGCAGCTGATGGAATATATCCCCGCGCCCGACTATCCGACCGGCGCGCTCATCATGGGCAGGAGCGGTATCAAAAAGGCGTACCGCACCGGCAGGGGCAACGCCATCATACGTTCCCGCGTGGAGATAGAGGAGAGCCACAACGGCAAGAGCCGTCTCATCGTCACCGAGATACCTTATCAGGTCAACAAAGCCAACCTCATCATGGCGATCGCCGACCTCGTAAAACAGAAAAAGGTCGAAGGTATCAGCGATATACACGAACAGTCCGACAGGGACGGTATGCGCATCGTCATCGAGGTCAAGAAGGACGTCAATCCGCAGGTCGTGCTCAATCTTCTGTACAAGCACACGCAGTTGCAGATATCCAATTCCATGATAATGCTCGCGCTCGTGGACGGTACACCCAAGATCTGCAACCTCAAAGAGATACTCGAAGCGTACGTAAAGCACCAGAAATCGGTCGTCACCCGCCGCACGCAGTATGACCTCGACAAGGCTCTCGAAAGGGAACACATCGTCAAAGGACTCGTGATAGCGCAGGCCAATATCGACGAAGTCGTAGCCATCATCCGTTCGTCCCCCGACAGACAGACGTCTGCCGCCAGACTTATGGAGAGGTTCGACCTGTCCGACAAACAGACCAACGCGATCCTCGATATGAGATTGCACAGGCTCAACCAGCTTGCCGTGCACGAATTGCAGGAAGAACTGGACGAGTTGGAAAAGGAGATCGCCGACTACCGCGATATCCTCGCCACGCCGCAGCGCGTCGTCGATATCATCAAGACCGAACTTCTCGAGATCAAGGACAAGTACAACGATCCCCGCCGCAGCGAGATATCCTACGATTACAGCGACATCGACATAGAAGATCTCATCGAGCAGGAGGACATCGTCGTGTCGATCACTCACAACGGCTATATCAAGCGCATGAGCACCGACGAGTACAAGGTCCAGAGGCGCGGAGGCGTGGGAGTCAGCGCGCACAAGACCAAGGAAGAGGACTTTGTGGAAAACGTGCTTGCTACCAATACGCACGAAGATATTCTGTTCTTTACGAATAAAGGCAAAGTGTACCGCTGCCGCGGTTATCAGATCCCCGAGGCGGGCAAGAACAGCAAGGGCAGAGCGATTGTCAATCTTCTCAATCTCGAAGCGGGAGAGACCGTCAACGCCTACGTGCCCGTTCCCAAGGGCAGCGAGGGCTATCTCATGATGGCGACCAAGCACGGACTGATAAAGAAGACTAAACTCGAAGAGTTCGTCCGTATCCAGAGCAACGGAAAGATAGCGATATCTCTCGTCGACGGCGACGAGCTCATCGGCGTGCAGCTGACCAAGGGCGGACAGGATATCCTCATGGCGTCCAGCGGAGGCAAGTGCATAAGGTTCAGCGAAGACGACGTCCGTCCGACGGGAAGGACCAGCCAGGGCGTCAGATCGATACGACTGGACGACGGCGAGCAGGTCGTGGACATGACCATTGTCAAGGACGGCTGCGAGGCTCTGACGATCACGCAGAACGGTTACGGCAAGCGTACCGACATCTCCGAGTACCGCAGACAGGGAAGAGCGGGCGGCGGCGTAAAGGTCGGCGCGCTCAACGACAAGACGGGAGGGGTCGTCAACCTCAAACTCGTCGATCCCGAAAACGACGACGTCATCATCATCTCGGACAACGGAGTCATCATCCGCGTAAGGGCGGGCGAGATATCCAAGATGAGCCGCAACACGCAGGGCGTTAAGGTCATGCGTATCAAGGACGGCAACAGCAAGGTCGTCGCGTTCACGGTCGTTCCGCACAGCGAAGAGGAGAGCGAGGATCTTGCCGACGCTCCGCAGACCGAAGCGACGGATACCGCGGAAGGCGTTGCCGAAACCACGGAAGAATAAATCTGCGGAAAACGCGGAAAGAGGACGGCTTGCCGTCCTCTTTTCTTTCCGCGAGATCGCTGAAACAAAAACTCGTTACAAAAGAGCGGTCCGCAAGGGGCCGCTCTTGTAAGATCGTCGGTACGGGAGTCCCGATATACGTCAGGAGCGTTGGTAAGCGTTTATCAGAGCCGCGGCGCCCAGTATCCCGGCGTCGTTGCGCAGAGAAGCTATCTTTACCGCGATCCCGGGGTTGAATTTTGATCCGAACGCCTCCGCATTCATCTTTTTTTGAAGGGGCACGGTGAGGCGCTCTCCTTCTTTGGAGATCGCTCCGCCCAGCAATATGGCGTCGGGGCGGAAAATATCCGCAAGATTTACCAGTCCTTCGCCTATATAGTAGATGTATTTGTCCACGACCTCCTGTGCGGTCCTGTCGCCGCGCTTTGCCGCGACGAATGCGGTCTTGCCGCTGACTTTGCCTTCCGCCGCAGCCTCTTCGTGCATAAGGGAAGAGGGATCCTTTTCCATTGCGGCTTTGGTCTGTCTTATCAGAGCGCTGACCGAAGCGTACGCTTCCCAGCATCCGCGCCTGCCGCAGTTGCAGGGTTCTCCGCCGCATACGATGACCATGTGTCCCGCTTCCGCGCCCGCGCACTCTCTGCCCTCGAACAGTTTTCCGTCTATGATTATACCGCTGCCCACGCCCGTGCCGAGGGTGACGAACACGATATCGCGGTAACCTTTGCCCGCGCCGAAGACGTATTCGCCCAGAGCGGCGCAGTTCGCGTCGTTGTTTATGTAGACGGGCACGTCGTAATATTGTTTGAGCTGTGCGACGACGGGTATGTTTTCGAGCGGGATATTGTTGGAATAACGTATGATCCCGCGCTCCGAATCCACGGAGCCGGGTTGACCGATCCCTATGCCCACTATCTGCGACAGATCCGTATTGCCCGCGGCGAGAACGCCGTCTATCACCTTGCGGAGGTCGTCGGCGATGCCGTAATTTTCGTCGTAACGCTGCGTTTCGACGGTATGTCTGGCGACGATCGCGCCGTTTTCGGTCACAAGACCGCCTTTGATGCTCATTCCGCCTACGTCGATACCGATGTAATACATAAACTACCTCTTATTGTTTATCCGTTTTATTATCCGCCGAAGCGGCCATGTTCAGAAGTGGAACCTTCTCACTATCTCCGCCCACAGTTCCTCTCTCGCGAACGCGATAAAGCCTATCAGCGAGATGGCGCATACGACGGTGCAGACGATCGTCGGCGCAAGGACGTCGATGACGTCCGCCGCATAGAGTATGATCGGGACAAGTCCGATAAGACTGATTATCAGATTGTCCACGAGCAGGGACGGCTCTTTGTGGAACAGACACGCCGCCGTTATGCCCAGCGCCAGTACCGATATCGTCAGCAGGATCGGCAGAGCGTAGTCGGCAAGCCAGTTGTTGCGCTCTTCCATCAGCGGATTGAGTACGGACTGCGCCGCCCACAGGACGAGAGTTATCATCACGATCTGCCAGAAAATTTTCAGCCACAGGCTGCTGCTGGACATGACCGTATTCACGACGGTGAGATATCCGTAGAGAAGGACGGCGAATACGACCGTGAACCAGAGCACGTCGGGAGTCAGCCCCAAATTGAGTCCTAGACAGGAAAAGAAGATGACCGCCGCGACGGCGATATATATGTTGCTGAACGAAAACCGCGAATCGCGATTTTTGGCGGAAGCCGCCGTCTTGGGCGGGAAGTTCTCGTTTACCGGCTTGCCGTCGTCTTCGAGTATCTCGTGGCAGAGAGGGCAGATCTTACTGTCGTCGTCCACGTTTATGCCGCAGTACTTACAGCGCATTGTCCACCTCCCAGTAGTTGGACGAAACCGAGATGTCCAATCCCGCGTCAGTAAGATATTTCACGAAGCGTTTTTCCGTCTCCGTGTCGGTTATCGACCGTGTAAAGTTGATACATATCGTGTCGAACACCGTGACCGCAGTGACGGTGATCGGACTTTTGTCGTTGGCGGCTATCGCATAATTCGCGTCCTTTACCAGGGGGCGGAAGCTCTCGGGAAGAGAGAGTATGCCCACGCTGGAAAAAGTCGCGGTCTTTTTGTTTTTGCCGAAAAACAGGTTGGATATGTTGAAGATGAACCTCTTGATAAACAGCGGCGTCAGCCTCAGCGGCAGGAACTTTTCGGCATAGACCGTCGTGGATATCTTATCTTCCAGCACGTCTTTGCGGGTGTCGCGGACAAGTTTTTCGTGTATATGCGCGGTCAGCCCTTCCACCGTCATGTCGTCGGACGTCATCACGCCGATGCGGGAGAAAAGCGAAAAGTTGCGCAGAGTGACCGACGGGAAGATGCGGCGCAGATTGATCGGCACGAACAGCTGTATGTTCTGCGACGGCAGATTGCGCGGTTTTATCTTGGTTTCGTACAGACTGAGTATGAACAGCGCGCCTATCATTTCCGTGACGGTGCAGCCGTACTTTTTGCAAACGGCGACGAAGTCTTTCGCTTTTGCATAGACGTTTATCTCGCCGTTGCCCGCGTTTTCGAATTCGGCGCCCGCTATCTTGTAGGCGGTCTGTCCTTTGAGCGAATCGATCGGCAGCTGCGACAGCTTTTTCTTTTTGTAGTAGGTGAGAAAGCTGTCTTCGTATTCGTCGGGATTCGATGGGGAATTGACCGTCATTATCTTTTGTTCGCCGTCCACGTTCTCGCCCAGCATCGTAAAGTAGGTGAAGAGCAGACTTTTCATGAACTCCGCCGCGCCCGCGCCGTCCGTCACCGCGTGGAAAAATTCGCCGTAGATATTCTTGCCGAAATAGGATATGCGGAACGCGAAGCCGTTGCAGTTGCGGGACGATATGCGCCTCATGACCACGGGCTTCGCCTCGTAAACGCGCGGCTTGCCGGTATGTTCTTCGAAGTAGTTCCAGAAAACGCCCGTCTTCAGTTTGACGTTGAAAGAAGGGAAGCGTCTGACCGTTTTGACGAGAGCTTCGTTGAGCGCCGCGGCGTTGACTTCCTCGTACAGGCGGAACGTAAGACAGAACAAGTTCTGCGTATTCTTGTTCGCCATAAGAGGGAATATCTTCGCGCTGTTGTCCAGCCGCAGCCATCTCGAAAAGCGTTTCGCCATAGAAGTATTATACCATATATCCCGGAATAAATGAACAAAAAACCGCCTGTTTCCGCAAAGCGGCGGATAAGGGCGCAAAAGCCGTCGATTTTCTTCCGCGAGAGCAAAACGCACGCGCGAGCGGCATAAAGATATCGTATGATGGGATACGAATATTTCGCGGTTTTTTTCGCGGGAGCGGCGGCTTTCGGGCTGACCGTTTTTCTGGGCGGTCTGCGCAAGAAGAGCGTGGTCGCCACTTTGGGGCTCAACGTGCTTTGCGGATTGCTGTACTGCGTGGCGGAGATCGCGGCGGGTTATTCCAGCGCGCTTTCCTGTTTCATATCGGGATACGGAGGTATAGCGGGACAGTTCGCGTTTTCCGTCCTGAAAATGCTCATAGCCTGACGGATGCTCGCCGAGGCGCAATGCCGTCTTTTGCGCGAAGCCGTCGGGGAGAGAAGGAAAGCCGTCGGGGCGGAAGGAAAGCGTCGGGGGAGAGAGGAAAAACCTTGGCGCCGCAGTCTGTAACGTGAGCGGCTGCGCAAAAAAAAAGACCGGATCCGAAGATCCGGCCGCAATTCCTTTTGCGTTCCGTCAGCCCACGCTTCCGGCTATCTCTTGCAGCTTCTCCGCCAGCATCGTCACCCAGTCGTTCTCGATAAGGAATTTTCCGATCGGATCGACGGACGCGTTGTCCACGAAGAACTGTACTTCCGCAAACGTACCTCCGAGAGACTGCAACAGCCAGACGAAGAGCAGTACGAACACGAACGCCTTAACTACGCCCAGGATCATACCCAGCAGACGGCTCACGGTGCCGACCTTGTGGCGCAGGAAGATGCGTTTGAGGAAAAACCATATGATCGAGGTTATGATCCACAACACGATCAACGCCACGCAGTACAGCGCGATGTTGACGTAGACGGAAGGTATGGAAGACATATCCACGCCCATTCCCGCCACGGCGTCGACGACGATCGGCTCGAGGATATACATTGCGACCAGCGCTCCGCCGAACATCAGCACGAATTTGATCAAGTAGAGAAGCTCCGCCCCGAAACCTCTCGCAAAACCTATGCACAACCCTATCACGACAAACAGTATCGCCGCTATCGCGAGATAGGATATCGGAAGATCGGGGATAGAGGACATATCTATCGCAAGTAACATAACAAACACCTCTCGTTTCGCGTCCGAAAAGCAGGAAAACAGCGGTTTCCGCTTTATTCGGATCGCCTATAACGTACGACTTTAACTATAATATATCAAAAATCGCGTCGTTAGTCAATATATCTTATTAACTTTGTTTGAAAAGGTGAACCGTCGGCAATAATAAAGTCATGAACGGAGCAAAGAACGGAAGCGGAGCGAGATTGGTCTTCGTGTGTATCGGTACGCCGCGTATAATCGGCGACAGCGTCGGACCCAGAGTCGGCAGTATGTTGAAAAAAGCGGGAGTGCAGGCATTCGTCTACGGCACTCTCGAAAAGCCTATAACGGCGCTTAACCTACACCTGTACAGAAAAATGATAGCGACTTATCATCGCTCGGACATCGTGGTGGCGATAGACGCGACCATGGGGGATATAGCCGATATCGGCACCGTCAAGCTGACGGACGGAGGTCTGCGTCCGGCGGGAGCGTTCCGAAACAGAAGCGCGAAGCTGGGCGATATCGGGATCATGGCGATCGTCGGCGAAAAAGAGGGGGATATGCTTTTGCAGCTCAAGGTCGCGGACGAGCAGTTCGTGGCGACGTTGGCGGAAGACGTCTGCCGTATTGCCGAAACGGCGGCGGCAGGCATTGCGTAAATTCGTTTCGTACAAATCGCGCGTCGGAAATTTTCCGACCTTTTTCATAAACAAACGATGCCGGTTGTGCCGATCCGCCGTCATATAAAGCGAAAAAACTCTGACGGGAAAGGGCTTTTCGACGACTCGAAAGAGACGTTTTTACGGCTTTGCGAAAACGCGGCTTTCGGCGAAAACATCGGTTTTTATATGCGATAAAAGGCGTTTAAGTTAAAATTTTCGTAAACATATTGACAAACAACGGGAATATGATATAATAAAAGCATAAAATAATAAGGAGGAATCTTTTATGAGAAGGCTCTGTCACAACAAATGGTTGATTTTTGACGAGAAATAGCGTATAATAAT
>ERZ1090861.246-NODE-246-length-35521-cov-35.596036_pt1 | contig 35521 bp, 44 predicted proteins | sample MGYA00478482_ERZ1090861 | MGnify/ENA primary metagenome ERZ1090861 (study PRJEB33644, sample SAMEA5815744) | chicken gut metagenome | biome: Chicken; feature: Gastrointestinal Tract; material: Caecum | place: Ireland | collected 2019-01-01 | study: A study of the... | reverse complement strand
AGCAGGGCGCGGCGGGCTATCCCTACCACGCGGACGGCGAGCTGTGCCGGATGTTTACCGCGTCGGAAATCGGCGCGGTGGGTCAGGCCAGTATCGCGCATAAGCTGTACCACACGACTTATTGCAACCACCTGTTTGCGTGGATCCGGCGCGCGACGGCTTCCGAGCTCACTGGGATTACCTACGGCGCAGAGCTGCCGGAAGATCTCGCGGCGAGTATGCAGGCGCTGCTTGCGCAGGCAGGGAGCACGACCGGGGAGGTATAAACCTTGAAAAAGCTGCTGGTACATATCCCGATCGCCGTGATCGGCGGGCTGGTATACATGGGCATTGAGATCCTCTGGCGCGGCCACACGCACTGGACGATGGGTGTGCTGGGCGGGCTGTGTTTCGTGCTCATTGGCCTGCTGGATGAATGGCAGGACCACCCGCCGATGCTGCTGCAGATGGTGCAGGGCGCGGCGATTGTGACCGCGCTTGAGCTGCTCGTCGGGTTGATCGTCAACCGCTGGCTGGGCTGGGATGTGTGGGACTACTCGGATATGCCCGGCAACCTCTGGGGGCAGGTGTGCCCGCAGTTCGCGGTCGCGTGGTTTTTCCTCTCAGCGCTGGCCGTGTGGCTGGAAAACGCGCTGCACTGGCTGGCGGCGCGGCTGATGCACCGGCAGGGGAGGTGATCTTTTGCCGGGTTGACCAAAGGACGTAAAAAAACGCCCACACCGGGCGCAGAAGTGAGAGGAGGGGAGGCCGTTGTCTCTCTTGGTACATAGGAGGAAGTATGCGTATCCTTGAGTTATTCGCCAGCGGGGGCGGCCTGCTTTTTCTGGTGCTGTCGATGCTCGAGGTCGCCCCGATCAAGGTGAACCCTTGGTCGGCGATTGCGCGGGCACTCGGCAGCGTCATCAACCGAGATGTCATCGCTCGGCTCGACGACATCAGCCGGGTGCAGCGTGACACGCAGCGGCGGCTGGACGACCACATCCGCGTGGACGATGAGCGCAATGCAGATTCGTACCGCACCCGTATTTTGCAGTTCAATAACGAGCTGCTGCGGGAAATCCAGCACACCCGGGAGGATTTCATTGAGATCCTCGCCGTGATCGATGATTATGAGGGCTATTGCCGCAGCCATAAAGAGTACAAAAACAACCGTGCTGTGTGCGCGATCGAGAACATCAAGCGCGTCTACATGGAGCGGCTGCAAAAACACGATTTTCTTTAAACGGGAAGGAGTTACATATTATGAATATCACAGCAGGAACACTCGCACGCACCATCATCCTCGCGCTGGCGCTGATCAACCAGATCCTGAGCGCGACCGGGCATCCGGTCCTGCCGATCGAGGACGCGCAGGTGGAGACGCTGGTCTCGACCGCGTGGACGGTCATCGCGGCGCTGGTCGCGTGGTGGAAGAACAACAGCTTTACCGCGGCGGCGCAGAAGGGTGACGCGGTGATGAAGCAGGAGAAAGGTGCGTGACCGTATGAAGATATTACTCATTGCAGGCCACGGCGGCACGCCGTATGACCCGGGCGCGACAGGCTGCGGGCAGGAGGAGGCCGTGCAGACGCGCGTCATGGCGAAGCTGATCTATGACGAGATGCGCAAGGTGGACGGCCTGCGGCCGGTGATGTACGACACGGGCAACGACGCCTACAAGGTACTGAAAAGCGGCGGAAGCCTACCGCTGAGCGGGATCGGGTATGTGATCGAGTGTCATTTGAACGCCTGTGTTAAGGACACGGCGGGGGACGGCAAAACGACCGGCGTGGAGGTGCTGGTGCACCCGAGCGAAAAGGGCATCACGGTCGAGCAGGCGATCTGCCGCCGCATTGCAGCGCTGGGGCTGAAAAACCGAGGCGTGAAGCCGGACGGCGGCCTGCTGGTGATGAACACGGTAAAGCGGTACGGCATCAGCCATGCGCTGATTGAGTTCTGCTTTATCGACGACCGCGACGACATGAATATTTTCATGGCAAAACGCGAGCAGATCGCAAAAGCGGTCGTTGCGGGTGTTTGTGAGGGCTTTGGGATCGATTATGAGGAGGAAAGCGAAATGAGCAGACAGGAAATCCAGAAGATCGTCCGCGAGGAAATCAAGGCGTATTTGGACGAGCAGGAGGGCAAAAGCCCAAGCGCTTGGGCGGAAGCTGCGTGGAAAGCGGCACAGGATGCCGGTATCACGGACGGCACCGCGCCAGGTGCGCCGATGACCCGAGAGATGGGCGTTGTGATGCTCCAGCGCTGCGGGCTGGTTGGCCGGAAGGAGGGCTGATTTATGCCGAGTTTAGGGCAGATCATGGCGGGTGCAATCGCGGGTGCGGTTGGCAGCGCGGCGAACGCCATAAAGAACAGTAACAAGAACAAGGGAAGTTCTTCGGGCGGCTCGTCCGGCAGTTCTTCGGGCAGCAGCGGAAGCAGCTCGGGCGGCTCGTCCGGCGGCGGAAGCTCGAGCGGATCGGGCGGCAGCACCTATGTACCGAAAGGTGTGTATAACGATGCTGACCTAAAAATTGCAGACCCGGATGCATATGAACAGATACAGAAGTATAAGAATCAGTATAACGAAGCAAGCAGGTTGGGAGATCAGAGCGGAATGCAGTCTGCACATGATGCTGCGGAAGCTATCCGCAAAGGATATGGCTATTCGGGCGGAAACGACGGATCAGAAAAGCTGGACTTTTCCAATGCGGGCAACACTGCGCAGGTAATTGCAGGAGTAAAACAAGCCGCAGAGGAGCGCGAGGAGGAAGCGCGAAAGCAGGAGGACCTTATCAACCAGCAGTATGAGGCATCGCTCGGACAGGCGATTGCGAATATGAATGCTCAAAAGGGCGAGATCGGCAAGCTGACAAAGCAGAACAATGCCGCGGCGGAAAAAGCGTATATGCAGACGCTCAACCCGAACGGGTCGCTTGCCGAAAACCTCGCAGCAAACGGGCTGCTGTCCTCTGGCGTAACTGAAACCAGCCAGATTCAGGCAGGCAACGCATACCAGAGCGCGCTCAACAACAACGCCTTGACTGAGGCGGAGGGCATTGCCGAGATCGACCGCATGATCGAGCAGGCGCGGTATACCAACGACCTGCAGCGTCTTGAGGCGCTGCAGCAGCTGATGCAGAATATCGCGGATATGGGATACGAAAACGCAATGGCGATTGCAGGTCTGCAGCAGTGGGGCATCGAAAACAGCCAGAACTACCAGTATAACCTTGCGCAGCTTGAGATTCAACGCCAGCAGCTGGCAGAGGATATTGCCAACGGCAAGATTGATCGCCAGCTTGGACTGAAGCAGCTTAAACTCATTGATGAGCAGATTAAAGAGCAGCAGCTCACGAACCGCTATAATCAGTACCAGCTGGGACAGATCGGCGCATAACAGAATCGAAAGGGCGGCGGGGAACCGCCGCCCTTTTGCTTTAGGAGGGCTATTTTATGGCAAAGAGCAGATGGGAGCTTGAGGAAAACCGCAAGAAAAGGCAGCAGCAGGCACAGCAACAGGCTTTAGCGGCGCTGAAAAGCGGTGCAGCCTTTAAGGGAAACGCCGTGCAGGACACGGTTTCCTCAGCGGCGAAGAACAATTTTGCGCAAAGCAGCACGGCGAAAAGCACCATCGCCAAGGCGGGCAGCAAGAGCAGCGCGCAGAAATCCACCGCGGGAGGCAGGAGCCGCAACTCCACCAACACGATCCGGCCAGACACAACGGTACGGACATTGCCGAAGCTGAATTCCCTTTCCAGCTTGTCCGGCAGTACGGAAAGACGGAGCGGAGGGTTCAGCGGAGGCGGCGGGGCAGGAACGCGGCTGCCCCGCGTAGGGGACACCACGCGCGCCCAACGGGCTGCCGATTATGACCAGATGACGCAGAACAGCGTGCGGTGGCATTTCGCTGGAGATGAGGAAAGGGAAGAACTGAAACGCGAAAATGACAAAATCCGTGCGGCGTATGGGCTTACCTATAATCCGCGCAGCGGCAGGACCTTTGCGGGGAATACAGACCTTTCGAGGGACGTAGGGGACCGGGTGCAGAACTACCGGGACCAAGGCGTCCTGTCCACGATCGGGCACAATACGGGCGCGGGCATTGCGGGTATCAATCAGGCCGCGTATTCAACACTGGATTTCCTCCTGCCGGATGTTATCACGCCGGATTTTATGCAGGACTACATTGATGAAGCAAAGAAAAACAGCGAGGATATCCAGCAGAAAGTAGACAATTACAATTACGGCCGCGGCGGCAAGATCGGAGGAATGGCGGGCGACCTGTACCAATCGGCGATTGAAATGGCTCCGCAGGCGGTAATTGCCCTTATGACGGGGAATCTCAGTACGGGCGCACAGCTTGCCGATACAGGCAAAAATGCGGTAAGTAAGGTTGTCCAGCAGCTGACAAAAAGCCCTGCCGCGTGGGCGAGCTTTTTCCAGACCGTAGGCAACGACTATGAAGAAGCCAAAGCGAATGGCGCAAGCGATCTGGAAGCAGCTGCGAGCGCGATTATTTCTTCCGGCATCAATGCGGGCGTTGAAATGTCGGGCGGCCTTGAGACCGCAGGGGCAAGACCCAGGAACATACTGAACTGGCTCAAAGGGATGAACGAGGAAGGCCGCGAAGAGGTCGTGCAGGGCGTTGTTTCCGGCTTGACGCAAAAGGGTATCTACGATGCAGATAAGCCATGGCTGACAACTGGAAGCGGCGAGGGCGTAATCGACCCTGTGCGTATGGCGCAGGAGTATGGCGCAGGCGCACTTATTGGCGGCGTGATGACCGCGCCCGGGACATTCGCGAGAAGGCGCAGCACGGGCGCGCAGACGGCGCAGGAGACAGCGGCAGCGCCACGGTTGGAGAATTACTCGCCGGTGATGCAGGAGACTGTACGGGGCGATTTGGGGCAAACGCAGCAGACGCCGCGCGTGCCTAATTTGCGGCCCGAATATGAGGTGCGGCCGGAAAGTACCTATCGCACGGCGGAAGAGATTGCAGCGGAGCAAGCGGATCTGGAGCAGCAGCTCGCACAGTATTTCCCCGAGGAGATGACGCAGGAGGCAAAAACCCAAGCGCTTGGGCGCAGGCTTGCCGAGCTGGACGCGGAGAAGCGTGCGGCAGAGAACTTGCTGCCTGGCCCGGCGCGGGAAGCACGCCTGCAGGAAATCGAAATGGAGATAGACGACACATGGCGGGAGCTGGCAGCGGCGCAGACGGCAGAGCATGCGCGGAGTGTTCCGGAAACTGTCACGCCGCTTGAACGGCTGACCAGTACAACAGCAGAGACCAGCGCGTCGGAGACAGAGGCAAGCGTTCCGGTAACGGAGGCAATCCAGTACGGAGCGACGCCGCAGCAGGCCATGCGCGAGGCCGAGGTGCGGGCGCAGGGCGAGGCTGTGCAGGCGGCTGCCCAGAGTGAGCGCGAAGAGACGGTTTCCGGGCTGATGCAGGCATGGACGGACAAGCGCGCGGCGGAAGCCCAGGCAGAACGTACGCGCGATGGGCTGACGTTGACCAATAACGATATCCAGCTTGCACAGAATGCAGCCGTCTCCGGTATGGATTCGGTAAACTGGGAACAGGCGGACGATCCGCAAAATGCATACACCTATGGACGCACGCTGCGTGCGGTGCGCGAGGCAGACCAGCCGATCCGGCAATATTTCGCCAGAAGGGCGGCGGCGTTGCAGAACGACGCCCAGGAGGCGGCGGACTGGATCGCGGAGTTTGCCAAAGATAAGAGGTTTGGTTTCAGCTATCAGCGCGAGACGATGGAGCGTAACATCCGGGATATTTTCAGCAAAGAGAATCAGGATGTGGCTGAATCCATTATACGGGACTATATTACGCCGGTACATCACGCGGTCGCAGAAGGCAATAAGCTGAAAAACAGCATGCGGGAGCGTGTGAAGGCGCTTAAACTGAACAAGCACGAGCGCGCACTGGTACAGATGCGGCTCGAGGCAGAGGACGGCGCGGCAGCGGAGTACATCAAGAACAACGATCTCACAGTCACACCCGAGATGGACGCGAAAATCAACCAGGCGGTACAGGTGTTCCGGGATATTTATAACGATCTTTATAACCGGATCAATGAGACGCTGCTGCTGAACGGGCAGGAGCCTGCGCCATTTCGCAAAAACTACGCGCCGCACTTCACGAAAGACAAGCCGGACACATTGCTCGGCAAGGTGCGTTTTGCGCTTGGGCTGGGTAAAGACAGCAGTTTGAACCTGCCGACCGATATTGCAGGCATCACGGATTCGTTCCGGCCGGGCAAGAAGTGGTTTGGCAATCTGTTGCAGCGCGAGGGCGAGATCACGGACTATGACGCGGTGGCGGGCTTTGACCAGTATATCGAAACTGCGGCGGACGTTATTACGCTGACCGAGAGCATCCAGAAACTGCGTGCACTGGAGGATCAGGTGCGCTACACGCTGTCCGATGAGGGCGTGCAGGCGAAAATCGACGCGATTCGAGCAAATCCGGAATTGGACGCTTTACAGCAGCGTCAGCAGATCGAAGAGGTATACGACACCAACCGCAGCAGCGTACAGCAGCTGATTGACGATCTGCGTAACCAGAAGCGCATGGGCATGGGGCGGTTCGTGACCGAATTGCGTCGGTATACAGACAACCTCGCAGGTAAGAAGAGTCGCGAGGACCGCGGCTGGGAGGACATGGCGAACAGGCAGGTTTATCAGTTGGCGAAGAATTTGGAGAGCCGTGTTGCAGCGAACATGATCTCGCTTAACCCGGGCAGCTGGCTGACCAACCTTATCCCGATCACGCAGGCCACGGGCGAGGTGTCCGTGCCAAACCTCGTAAAAGGCATGTATCAGACGGTTAAAGGAGCAGTCACGGACGATGGATACCGGGATGCGTCCGCGTTCCTGACCAACCGGTATGGTTCGGACAGGTTAGATAAGACACTTGCACAGCGCGCAAGCGACCTTTCCGGCGCGCCGATGGAGCTGATTGACCATTTCGTTGCAAATACGATCCACCGTGCGCGGTATGCGCAGAACATCGACAAAGGTATGAGCATGGATGCGGCGATAAAGGACGCGGACGCTTATACGGCGTCGCTTATGGCGGATCGCTCGAAAGGCGCGCTGCCGACTGCGTTCAACGCGACAAACCCAATCCGTAAGGTATTTACCATGTTCCAGACTGAGGTCAACAATCAGCTTAGCTATTTGTTCAAGGATATGCCGAAGGCGCAGCGCAAAAAGGGCGTTGCAGCGGTCGCATGGGCCTATACGAAGGTGTTCGGCACGGCGTACCTGTTTAATCTGGCGTACAGTGCACTGACCGGGCGCGACGCTGCACTTGATCCGGTCGGCATGATCGCGGACGCGCTGGGCATCGGAGACGACGAGGACGAGGAACGGACGGTCGCAGAGCGGCTGGGTGGGCTGGCCGAGGACATCGGCGGGAATATCCCGTTTGTCGGTGGTGTGCTGTTTGACGGCGGCCGTGTGCCCATCAGCTCGGCGATCCCGAACTTTGCAAACCTTGGAAAAGCGATTATACCGGGCGCTTTCGGTGTGGAATGGAGCGGCGATAAGCGTGCGCAGACCGCTATGAAGGAGCTCGCCAAGCCGCTGACCTACCTGATTCCGCCGTTCGGCGGCGGCGCGGCAAAACGCGCGATCGAGGGATTTGCAACCGTGGATGCAGGCGGCAGCTACACCTACGACAATAAGGGCAACCGCATATTGCAGTTCCCGGCCTATGGACAGAAGCCGCAGGACTATGCCCGCGCAATGCTGTTCGGTAAATGGTCCAGCGAAGAGGCGCAGGAGTACATCGAAAACGGTTTCAAGGGGCTGTCCGCAGATGAGACTGCTGTTTTCGATCAGCTGCGAAATAATATGGGGCTGGACGCGCGGCAGGCAATGGATACGATCCTGAGCCTGCGCGGTTTCGAGAGCGTAAAGGACAGCGAGGGCAATACGGTGCAGACCGTAAAGGATCAGCAGCGTCTCGCGCTGTTCGACAATGAGAACTTGACGCCGGAGCAAAAAGCGGCGATAGACCGTGCATTGATCGTTTCCGGCGAGGACGAGCAGCCGGCAGACTATTCGGATCGCAATGCGTTCCTGATCGGACAGTATGTAAACGAGAGTCGGAGGGACGCGGCCCGCAGCGCGATTGAGACCGGCCTCAGCATTGACCAGTTCGTCCAGTGGGATGACCGCCTGGGCGAACTGACGAACGAGAAAGGGACAGACGCGAAGGCCGTGCGCAGCGCCGCGGAAGCCCGGGAGTTGACTCTGGACGAGATTCTAAAGGACAGCACACTTTCGGACAGCGAGAAGCAGGCGCTTGCAGATACAGTTGTAATTTCGTCCATGAGCGAGACCCAGCGCGATGAGTGGGAAAGCGTGGTGAAAGGCAAGGTAAATGCGACGGATTACGTTCGATTTACTGACGCTGTTGCAGCCTATAAGAAGGAATACAAGGATACGGGCGCGGATAACAGCGCCAATGTCGCGGAAATTCTGCGCGGGTATGGCGGCCTGTCGGATAGCCAGCGAGACGTTCTGTTCCAGACATACAGCTCGACCATGAAGAACAATTCGTTCCATGTATCCGAATACGAGCAGCGCATGCAGGGTAACGGCTTCTATGATGACCTGAACGAGGCAGGGCGCGCCGAGGTGCGCGCGCTGGCCAACGAGTATGAGCAGGCAATCAATGAAGGGAAAGAGCTTTCAGACTGGCAGGGCAAGGCTTACATGGCCGAGGAAGCCGGGATTTCACCGGAAACCTACATTTTGTACCGTGTGGCCCTGTCTGCGACCAACGCGGACGGCAAGGGAAGCGCGAAGCAGAGCGAGGCAGAAACCGCGGTCAATCTCATTCCGAGGCTGACGCAGCAGCAAAAGGCGTATCTGTACCAGAGCACAAACACGAGCTGGAAGAACAACCCGTTCGGCAGCGCGACGGTGACAAAGTACAATGCAGAGACCACCGAGGCGATAAACCCGGTCGAGGGCGGCACGCTGTCAAGCTCGTTTGGACCGCGCTCCTCGCCGACGGCAGGCGCATCCAGCTGGCACAAGGCGATCGACATTGCGGCGAGCGCAGGCACACCGGTTAAATCGGTCATGCCCGGCACGGTGGTCGCCGTCAACAAATCCGGATACGGCGGCGGATATGGCGTTTCTGTGCGCGTTGATCACGGCAACGGGATTATTACGGAGTATCACCACATGCAGGAGGGGAGCGCCGACGGAATCAACGTGGGCGACACCGTGGAAGCCGGACAGCAGATCGGCAAGGTCGGTTCGACCGGCATTTCGACCGGCCCGCATCTTGATATGCAGGCATGGAAGGACGGACAGATCGTTGACCCGTTGACGATCATTCCCGGATACGGAGAGCCGAGCGGTTATGTCTATGACGGCTCGGTCAGCTCGGGCGTGATTTCCAGCGGCGCGGCGCAGGCTGCGGCTGCAGAGACGAACAGCGGAAGCAGCGGACAAAGTACCGGCCTGAAATCGTTGAAAGGGTTTAAGAGATTGCCGACGTTTTGAGAGGGAGAAAGCCGCCCGGGAGGGCGGCTTTCGTTGCATCATTGGTGAAAATACGGTAGAATATAAATGAAATCAGGAGGATTAGTAATGTAGAAACATCGGATACCGTTTAATAGTGGCTTTCGATGTTACAACGTCGGGGCAGGTCAATGCGGAAGCAGAGGATACACCTGCAATTTGAGGTTGCCGGGGTTATTGGATGTGACGCGGACAGTCTTGGTATAGACAATTTTTTCGATCACGGTTTTCAGCAAACGGTTTTGCTCCAGCGCGTTTTCAGCGGTTTCATACGATTCGAGGACATGCTGGAGTTTGGGCAGGAATTCGCGGCGAATGGCTTCATCATTCGCCAGCTTTTCCAGTTCAGCCTTGATGTTATCAATTTGTTTCATCACAGAGGCGCGCTCGGTATCGAGCGCGCTTTTTCGTTCGACATAGAGTTCCGGGGAATATACCCCAGTCTCAACGAGTTCAAACGCGCGGTTCATGCGTGCATCAAGGTCTGCAAGATGCTTTTCAAACTGCTTGAGCGAAGTGAGCAGCTGCTCGGACATATCGCGGTGCGGAAACGGATTGGAACCATCAGAATAAGATACCAACCAGCTTTGCAGTGTTTCGAGGATCAGGGATTCAATTTCTTCGTAGCTGTGTGAGATTGTAGGACAGGCCGAACGGCCTAAGCAGAAAAGAATAGATCTGCGCGGTTCGCCGGGCTTAGATGAAACGAAATTGCGCTGCATCTTTCGGCCGCAAGCGCCACAGACCAGTAAACCCGTAAGCGCATTCTTTTGGCTCTTGCCGCGCGGCACCGGTGGAGTATAGTTTTTGGCCAGCATTTCCTGTGCCTTATGCCAATCTTCGCGCGGGACAAGGGCTTCGTGCCGCCCTTCGTACAACGGAACATCCTTGGCTTTAAGCCGGATCACTTTCAGCTTGCCGTCTACGACTTCCTTGCGCGTTGGGCGTCGGGTGCCGGTGGTATAGCCTGCATAGTGTGGATTGCGCAGGGTCAGAGAGACGCGGCGGTCGGTCCAGCGGTTACGCTCGCCAGGCGGGGGCGGGAGCATCTGGTTCAATCTGTTTTTTATCTGGGAAATGATCATGCCTTCATGGACATACCAGTGGAACATGTCTCGGATGACCGGCGCGGTTTCCGGATCCGGTTCCAGCGAACCGCCTTTTTCACCTTTCAGCTTGATTTTCTTATAGCCAAACGGCGGCTGCCCGGCGGTGTACTTTCCTTCGCGGCGTGCGGCCTGCACGCCAGCGTTCAAGCGGCGTCGGATGGTTTTGTATTCCCGGCGGGACATGAACAGGCCAAATTCAAAATACTCCTCGTCATATTCATTGTTCGGGTCGAAAGTCTTGAACGGTGTGATAATCAGCGTCTCGGAGTATTTGAATGCACGGGCAACAACGCCCTGGTCGATACTGTCGCCGCGGGCAAGACGTTCGATCTCCATGACGATAACACCACGCCACATGCCCGCCTCAACCTCTTTCAAAAGCCGCTGCATCTGCGGGCGCGCGGCGATGGTGTCGCCGGAGACGATTTCCTCATAGATCGCACCGACCGACAGGCCGCGCGCTTCGGCCAGCTCGGTCAGCGTGCGCCGGTGGCGGGCGAGAGTGTCGCCTTCGCCGCGTGCCTCTGCTTCGAGGTCTGCACGGCTTTTTCGCAGATAGATGCAATATTCGGTAGACATGGGGTCAGCTCCTCTATAATTTGCGTAAAATATCCCTTAATTCTTCAATTGTTGGTGTATGATATGGCTTTTCTCGCTTTATTTCAAGGACTTGATCCATGAATTTGTTTTGCTTTTCGAGTTTTGAGCGCAATTCATCGACTTGCTTTCGCATACAACGGTATACTATGTAGATTAATGCAGCCGCAATCAGGATCACGAAAACGAGTATCGCAACAAAGATTGTGCGCGAAGTATTATGCACGGGGGTCGGCTGCGGTTTTTCTGAATCGGATTGCAGGATAAGCTCATTTAAGGTATTGAAAAGGTCTGTTTCGGACTGGTAATAGCCATCCTCATAGGCACTTTCAAAAGTTGCACCATGATCTTCAAGTGGCGTACTTCCTTCAAGCCGATTTGACTCGCTTAATTTTCCGGTTAGCATACTGATATCAGGAAGCATATCTGAATGAAGTTCAATTAAAAGAGCGCATCCGCGTGTATATCCTGCGTTATAAGCTGTTTCATATGTGCCATCGTCGCGGTCATAGGGATATTCCTCAGAGGAAGCAGTTTCATCACTTTTCTGCCCATCGCTGTAACCAGTGTCATACCAATAATCGTAATACAAGCTAGCTTCATGGATGCCGAACATAGCGCCTTGCTGAAATTGCTCGCTTTGATTTTCAAGCCCATACTGATAGACTACTTGATTTAGTGTGATAGAATCGTATTGAAGATACATCGAATTATCGGTTTCTACTGCGCCGTGTGGGATGTTATCATATGGGAATGGCGTATACATGAAACCATTTTCATCAAAAAAGTAGGTACGGTCAATCAGCTTAGAACCTGTGACAACATCATAGTTAACGGCTTCTGGATAACCCACAGGTGCTTCGGAAGGATCATAAGGCATTGATTGGCTGGAGGCACTCTCTGTATCAGCAGATGCAGTGACATTGTTAGAAGATGTTCCAGAGTTTGTGCCGGTCTGGTCGTCATAATCATACGGACAGATGCCGTCTGGATGCTGATGAGCTTCATAGCCGTGGTGATAGTGGTATTCGCCGGTCGAGTGATCCCAATGACCGCCGTTGGCATCGGTGCGACCGGGATGAGCAGCAGCACATGTAAAAACCAGTATAAAACAAAAAAGGATGGCAAGCATCTTTTTCATTGAACAATCCCCCACAATATGGTAAAATAATGCAGAGGAGTACCGGTAGTATTTCTCGCTTTTGCCCGTTCCAGTGGTAGCGCAATGGGACGGGCTTTTTTTTATGTCGCAATTTGGTAAACATTACCGCTTGAACAAAAACGGGTAATATAGTACCATATATTTACAAAGAATATGACAACTTCTCCATCAAGTTATGGCAAATATTTGACCTTGATGTTAATTATTAAACTTGCTATGATAGAGAAAACGAACAGATGTTCGATTTCAAGAAAGAGACTTCTGGCTTGGGGGAGGAATAGGTATGAACAACATAGAAAACAAGGAAAAAACCAGAGCGTACATTATCCAAGCGGTAAAAAATGCAACGGATCGGGAACTGGACTTGATTGTTGCATTCATTAGGGGATTAAGGGCGGGTTAATACTCGCCCTTTTCCATTTTCTGCGCGATTTTCTCGAGGGCTTCCCAGTCGTCCTCATCGAGCGCACACAACAAGTTAATCAGACGTTTTTTGAAAGTATCGCCTTCTTCTTTGAGCACCTGCCCAATGAAGTGGGCGATTTTTTCGTCTCTGGTCTGATGCACCAGCATGTCGCCTTCGCCAGTACGGAACCAATGTTCATCAATGCTAAATGCTGTACAGATTAGTGAAACATGCAAATCTTTAATCTTTCGATCACCAGTTTCAAGCATTGCAAGCGTTGACGATCCAATATGAATTCGCTCACTAAATTCCTTTTGCGAAAGTCCGGTATATTCACGGATTTGTTTTAGCCGTTCGTTCAATGTATCACCTCCTAATGTACTTAGACTATACCACCTTTTCACTCACAATGCAAGTGAAATTTTAGAAAAGGGTTGACATTTCGCTTGCATAGTGGTAATATACACTCACAGAGTAAGCAACGCTCTGTATCGGCGCAGAAAAACAGCGTGGAGTTTGAAAGAGGTGAACGGAGATGCATGAATTGGCCAAAAAAACAACTGCCGCTCTTACCGAGTGCGTGGAGGCTATCGGCAAGGGCAGCAGTGTGGCAAAAGAGCAGCTTGAGATGCAAAAAATGGCTGCTTTGACGGAGATATTAAAGGCTATTCCTGAGAAATACCTTTAATGATCTCGTTGTAGATGGCTGCGGTCTCACGGCCATAATCTTCGTTAGTTTCAACCTTTCCGGCGAAAAAATGGCCAGTCTCAATGAGCTTGAGCGTGAGCTGCAAAGCAATTTCACGATCTGTCATGTAAACACCTCCTTTCTGCTCCTATTGTAGCAGGAAGGAAACGGAAAAACAAGAAAGGAGCGATCAGCATGACCAGAACCATGACCGAGAAGGAACAGAAGATCCTCGAAACGTTCGCGGAAATCATCCCGCGGCTTTCCGAGCTGGATAAGGAGCGGCTGCTCATGTTCGGCGAGGGGATGAAGTTCAAGGTTGAGGAACAGGCAAAGGCGGCCGCCTCTTAATGGGGCGGCCGGGAAGGATGATTTTATGTCTATAAGTAAAATTGATTGGCTGAATGATATTCATTGTTCGCTGCTTGTTACGGTAAACAGCGCTTCGGTTTACCGGAAGATTAAAAGAAACATCACGAAGGCGTTTCAGGAGATCTGCAAGGAGGAAGGGCGGAAAGCTAACATCGAAATTCGGCATATCCTGCCGACATACAGCGGCAGGGAAGTGAAGCATTCCGACAATATCGAAATACATGGTATCTTCCGGTATTCCAGCGAAAACGATGCACACAAAAACCCGCCACCGGATATGCTCAAATTTGAAGATCTTGATTTTAGCAAGCCGGTTTCTGCGGCCAAAGGCTCAAGGGCGGGAAAATATGATCGGATGAAAGCAGCGGTTGAGGAGCTCAACGACGCCTCCAAAGAGTGCGGCCTATATGACAGCGAGCTGCACGGGTTGCTTTATGCTTTAAGAAAAATGCTTGATCTACTGGAGGATACACCATGAAGCCTTTACGGGAATACCTTGGCATGACCCCGGCGCAGATCCTTGCAGATCCGGACGCGCCGGAGAGCCTGAAAATCAAGGCGCAGATCGCGCTGGAGAATGAGGCCGCGGCGAAAGCCAGGGCGGACAGGCAAGAGACAAGCTGATGAAACCATAGGCTATGGCGAGGGAGGCGGTAACTTTGGCAGTTGTAGCTACATATCACTACCCGCACGGGACGGTCGAAATCTGCGACGACGCATACCGCAATGCTTCGCCGGAGGAACTGAAACGGCGCGAGGAACGCATGTGGGCGGTCGCCTACGAGATCGCGCTGAACGCGGAAAAGAGAAGGAGGGCAAAGGAAAATGAAGAAAGTGTTTCAGGCCGCGGCGTATAGCTGCGGCGGGATCATGGGCGCGGCGGTCGGATGCTGGGGCGCAGGCTGGTGCAGCTGGCTCACCTGCGCCATGATCCTGCTCGGCTGCGGGTGCGGGCTGTTTGTGGCCCTGCATGAGCTGGCAGTGATGCGCCATATCGAGGAGAAGGAAGCAGAAGCTGCGCGGCGCAGCGCGTACCGCGCCGCCTTCTTCCGGGAGGTGGACAAGCCGGTATGACGAGCGCGACCCTTTCGAGGGAAAAACAAGCCATAATCCGCAAGACAAATGTGAAGCGTGCGCTGCAAATGATGTGGCTGGACAAAAAGACACACAGCAAGCCGCAGATTTCTGAGAGCGCGAAAAGGATTTCGGTGATGAAATGAGACGGTTCAGCGGGCTGGAAATCAGACCCTTTTCACAGGTAACAGACATGCGGCCGGTACGGATCGACCGCGTGCGCGTCGAGGTGCGCCGGACGCTTTTCGGCGAAATCGAATACGACATCATCGGCACGATGGGCGCCGGCGGCGAGGGATGGCCTGTATGCCGCCCGCTGGACAGGCTCGCGGACGTTTGGCCCGCGAAAGAAAAAATAGAAGCCGCGATAGACGCGGCAAGGAGGGAAGAACAATATGCGCGAACGGATCGTGTACCGCCACCCGAAGGGCCGGTTTGAGGTCGTCGAGCGCAGCGGCACGGACATTTTCGGCAATCCGTATTATATCCGCGAAGCACGGCTGACGCCGGAAAAGGACGAGCGCGGGCGGCTGACGAATGCGGACAAGCTGGCGGAAGTACCGGATGCATTGCCGCCGGAACCGCCCACCGTGCGAACCTTTAACCGGATGAGCCAGAAGGAGCAGCAGAAAATCTGCACCATGTGGCGGCAGGGTTTCAGCATCGCACAGATTGCGCAGGCAATCGGGCGGGCAGAAAACACAGTGAATGTATATTTGGTGCGCAAAGGGCTGCGGGAGAGGAATGAACGCAACCTGATGACTGAAGAAGAAATCAATACGGCGGCTGATTTGTGGCGGCGCGGCTATACGCTGCGCGCGATAGGTGAGGCGCTTGGCCGGTCCAAAAACACTGTCAACGCGGCGCTCAAGCGGCTGGCAAAGCAAACCGGCTGACGAGGGGTAGGAGCCTCGCCAGCCGGTCAGGAAAATATTACGTTACTGTAAGTATAGCAGATTTATGGAGGAAATGCAAATGGATGCGATGAACAAAATTCGGGAAAAGGTGATGGTGGAGAAGCCGGAGAGCGGCGCGCGGCAGATCGGCGAGGTGGTGCTGATGATCGCGGCGGCCAGCGACCAGGCGGCAGAGATCATCGCCGCAGACCTCGATAATGAGTCAATGAGCCTTGATAAGTGCTTTGCGGCGCTGCGGGCGTATGCCCGGGGGCACCAGCAGGGCGGCTTTTGGGGCTGCATGTGTAACAGCTTCGACAAGGCAAATCCGGTAGTACAGGTGATTTGCGATTTTTACAAGGTTCCGGCTGAGGCATTTGCGGACAAGCCGGAAACCCAAACGCTTGGGCAGTCACAGGCCGCGCCGGTGGTCGATCTGCTCGACCTGCTGTGATAGATGCGGGCGCGCAATGCGCGCCCCTACGGAAAGGATGGTTGCTTTGGATTTGTTGGAGAGGTGCCCGGAGCTGAGCGAAGCGGAGCTGTCCGCGCAGATCAGTGCGGAGGTCGGGCACGAGGAGTTTTTGTTTTACCGCGTGTCGCAGGGTGACGACTTGGATTGGATCCTGGGCGCGGGTCGGGATGGATACGAGATGTTTTGCACGGCCTGCGGACAGCACTTTTTCGAGCCGCGTGACCGGAAGCACCCGGCGAAGGATTATACGTACTGCCCGCAGTGCGGCGCGGAGATCAGCCCAAAGCGTTGGCGCGACCGGGCACGGTTGGAAAGCATCGAGTTCGCCTATCATGTGTTTCAGCACGGAGAGGGCGCGGACGTGTGGCTGCGCAGCTTTCAGGTAAGCATGGACCGGAATTTCATGGGACGGAAATACGACATCTTTGAGTATTGCCGCATCCTTTTTCAGCCGGGCGGCGCGCACAAGTGGACGCGGAGCCGAAGCTGGTATAACGGCGTCAGCGCGTGGAAGCCGGTGAAATCGATCTGCCTCAAGCGCTGGCACGGGAATTACGGCCAGACACGGAACGACATTTGGGCGGGCGTGACGATGGAGGAGATGGAGGGCAGCTGCCTGCAGTATGTACCGATGGACGAGGTGATGCGGATAATGAACGACCCGATTAATTTCCTCGCGCTGTGGCGCAAATATCCGGCGGTCGAATATGTATGGAAGATGGGCTTTCAGACGTGGTTCCAACAGCGGGAACAGGGATGCTGTGCGGCCTTCTCGCGGGTGGTCAATCTGCGCGCGACGCGGCCGGACAAGCTGTTCCCGCATCTAAACAAGAGCGAGATCAAGCTGCTGCGGGGTAAAGCCAGTTACATGGATATAAACGTCGTGGAGCTGTACCAGCGGCTGAAAAAGGCGGGCGCGGTCGAGCCGGGCGCGGCGGGCATGGAGTTCGCGCGGGAAGCGGATAGGAGTCAATACATTGATTTTTTCGCGCTTGCGGCGCGATGCGGGGCAGAACCGCGGGAGCTGCGCCGCTACTTACAGAAGCAGGCCGGGCGGCATACCGGCGCTTGCGTGTATATGGTGATGCAGGAGCTGGACGACTACCTGGGGCAGCTTAACCGGCTGGGCGTGCAGGGCGGCGACCGGATGCCGCGCGACTTACACGAGGCGCACGAGCGGCTGAGCGCGCGGGAGCGTAAACTGAAAAATGCGCCGCTGAACGGGAAATTCCGCGCGCGGCGGCACCTGCTGCGCTGGATGTGCTGGAAGCACGACGGGATGTTTATCCGGCCGGTGGACAGCGCCGAGGAGATCACGCGCGAGGGTGAACAGCAGAGCAACTGCGTGGCAGGCTACGCGAAGCGGCACGCGGAGGGCAAGACGATCATCCTGTTGCTGCGGAAACGCAGCGCGTCCGGCGAGAGCTGGCACACGGTGGAGATCGACCCGGCGACGCTTGCGTGCAAGCAGTGCTATGGACACGGCAATGCGCCGAGAACACCTGAGGCAGAGGCTTTCATGGAGGCGTATCTGGCGCACCTGCAGGCGGTGCGGCCGGGACGCAGGCAAGGACGGAAGGAAAGGAGAGCGGTATAAATGAGTGAAAACGTTAAGTCTGGAAAATGTGTAGACTGCAAATATTGTGCAACTTACAAGGAATATTATGATGAATGGGATGAATTTGGCCGCCAAGAAGTGGAAATGGACATTATCTGCGGGTGCAAAGCATCGCCCTACTATAACCAAAACCTTGACGAGCTTGACATAGCTGGCTGTTCATGCTTCGAAGTCGGTGAAGGGCCTGTCTACGTAGAAGGAGAGTAGCATAAATGGCAAACGAAGTTGTAGCGGTGCGGTCGATCGAGATCGTGACCGCCGAAATTCACACCATCCGCGACAATGTGGCGCGGGTGTTCATGGACGGCGTGGTGCAGATCGGCCGGCGGCTCGAGGAGGCAAAGCAGCTCGTGCCGCAGGGCGAGTGGCTGCAGTATCTGGACAAGGAGCTGGGGTACAAGCCGAGCACGGCGCAGAATTACATGCGCATTGCGCGAGAGTTCGGGGACGGACAGGTCGGCTTGAGCGGTAAGACGCCGGGCGACTTTTTCGGCAACCTCGGGTATTCGCAGCTGCTGCCGCTCCTCGGCCTGCCCGAGGAGGAGCGCGAGCAGCTGGCCGAGGAGCACGACCTCGCGGGGATGAGCAGCCGCGAGATACAGGCGCTGGTAAAAGAGCGGGACGAGGCAAAGGCCAATGCGGACAAGCTGGAAAGCGCGCTTGCGGATACGATGCGCAAGGAAGGCGACTTGAAGTCTAAGCTGAGTGACACGAAGGCCAAGCTCAAGGACGCGACCGAAAAGGCGCGTGCGAATGGCGATGCTGCCGCAGAGCTTCAGCGGCAGCTGGATGCACTCGAGCAGCAGGCGGCCGCACCTCGCGAGCTGACCGAGGAGGAGCGCGCGGCCATGCGTGATGAGATCGCCGCCGAGCAGGCTGAGGCGGTGCAGGCGGCGGAAGCCCGGGCGGCGGATGCGCTGGCACGGCTCGAAAAGGTCAAAAACCCGGCGGCGCACAAGGTCAACTTCCTGTTTGGTGAGCTGGGCGAGTATTGGAACCGTCTGCGGGCGGCGCTCCGTGAGCTGGAGCAGTCGGACAGCGAGGCCGCCGGCAAGATGCGGGCGGCGATCGGGCAGGCCGTGGCCGGGTGGGCGCTGTGACCTGCCCGGGGAGCTGTCTGTGCGAGCGATGCGCGCGGGCGCTGACGTGTGTGGACTGCATCTATTTCGCCTGGAGCGAGGGGAAAGGGTGCAGCGAGGGCGGCACGAGGGCGTGCCGGTATTTTGAGGAGGACGAAAAATGAATGCAAAACGGGCAAAGAAGCTGATGCAAATCGCGCGGTACTACGGTGAGGAGGAGCAGGTATGCAAGCTCATCGAGGAGCTGGGCGAGGCGACCAGCGCGGCCAGCGAGGTGCTGATGCAGCTTACGTTTCATGAGGACGGAGGCAAAGGGACAGACTTACAGGCGCGGCTGGAGCATTTGGCGGCGGAGCTGGCAGACGTGCAGAATGTGGCCGAGCAGGTGCTCATGCTGTTCGGGCTTGAGGTCGACTTCAAGGTCGCGCGGATGGAGGGCATCAACAAGACCTTGCAGCGGATCAGCGGGGAGGATTAATATGCCGGAATCAGATAAATTGCGCGAGGATTTGGAAAAGGCTCAGATATATATTGAGCTGTACAAGGATATTGCGGATCGCTTTAAGAAGATCAGCGAGCAATACCGGGAGGAGCTTTTACGTACGATAGTTGATCGCGATACATACATGGGACTGTATGAGGATGTGACACGCAGCGGGCATGACTGCCACCACTGCGGCAATCAGGGATGCGGATACTGTCCGAATCCGGGGCAGATAATGCGGTATAACTGCCCGCTGTGGCAGGCAAAGGAGGGACTGAAATGCGATACGAATTAAGCCTGAAAGGCGATACGTTTACGCCGGTGGTGGAGGCGTTCGATCGCAGGCTGCTGGCGACGCTGGACCGGATGCGCAAGCAGGGGCTGAAGGAGGGCAGTATCATGCTTAAGCTATCTATCGATTTGGAACAGGAGTTCCCGATCGACGAGGACGGCCAGGAGCAAGAGATTTTCGTGCCCACTTTCAACCACGAGGTCAGCAGCCAGATCGTGCAGAAGGACAAGGCCAGCGGCAAGATCGACGAGGACTTTGTGCTGGTGCGCGGCGCAGACGGTCTGCCCGCACTGGTCAGCCGGGACAGCGAAAACCTGTTTGATATGGTGGAGCGGATGGAGGCGGAAGGCGATGGAACCACGGCGGCTGACTGAAGACAGGTGGACATATACCACGCCTGAGCAGGTGGCACAGCTCGCGGCAAGCTACTACGAGAATACCATACAGCACAAGCCGGATGAGGAGAAAAAGGCGTTTTTCCTCGACGCGGCAAAGGGCGGGCTGGATCTGCATGCGCTTTGGGCGTCGATCGACTACGCGGTAAGCGTATGCGGCTTTGGTCGGTATGAAATCGACTATTGGCCGCACATCCAGGAGGAGGCCCGTCGGATCTGGTATGAGATGCACCCGAAAGCGAAGAAGAAAAAGAACCCGCCCCAATAGGGGCGGGTTGCGGGCTATTCGTGCGGGATGGGCGGGAGACCTAGCTCGGCGCGTTTTTTGTCGCGGGCGTCGATGGCTTCGGGTAGGGTTGCAAATACCCCGACGTTTATCTTTCCCCCGTTGAACTGGAAATACACATTGTATTTTCCATATGTCGTAAGGTGGATGTTCATCGCAGGCGATTTTCGTTTCCGATGCGGGACCTCCCATTTCTCGATGGCGGGGGAAAACAATCTTTCTTCCGCTTGGGCGCGGGCTTTCGCGGCGTCCTCGAGGCGCTTAAAGTGCCCGAGGTGGTAAAAATGCCCCTTGAACTTGATGTACGCCTCCCAGTCCTGCTTCTGCTTAGACCAGGAGACGCCGCGCACCCCGCTGGTGTTACTTTTTGTGGGGCGGCTATTGAGCATCGCAATACGAGTCCGCCCTACAAAATCCGGCGGCGTTGGCCGCTTCTTGCGGTTCAGGCACCCGCAGGACTGGGTGTTGCCGCTGCGGAGATCCTTTATTGTGGCATAAATTTCGTTGCCGCAATCACAGCGGCAGAGCCAAACGATGCCAGCGGCTACCGTTTTGTCTGTCGTTTCGATCGCCGTCAGGCGACCGAAACGCTGGCCAGTTATGTCTTGCCGCCTGGTATGGCCGCAGGATTTTGTGTTCCCGCTGCGGAGGTCCTTGGCGGTAGCAAAGACCTCCTTTCCGCAGGAGCAGCGGCAGTGCCAAATTACATTGCTGCCGCGCCGCCTGTCGGTCGGCTCGATCGCGGTCAGTTCGCCGAATTGCTGGCCGCGGATATCAACAGGGGCGCTCATAGCAACCCCTCGGTCAACCCGCAGAGCCGGGCGAGCATGAGGCGGACATAGTCCGCACAGCTTCCGCGCTGTTCCCAGTTGATGACTGTGTGGCGAGGGATGCAAAACGCCTCGGCAAATTTGCCTTGGGAAAGGCCTGTTGTGTGGCGGATGTCCGCCACGGACATATGGGCTAAATCCCATATGCGTCCGCACTGCTCGGCGCGGGCTGCAAGTGCGTCTCCGTCGGCCTCGTCCTCCCAGATGGAGGACAAGGCCCAGTCGGATACAAATGCTTCACGGTTGACATCTGTGAGGGCGGCGGCCCAGATGGCCGAGAAAATCTTGCTATCCATGTGTTGCCTCCTTACACATTGCAGGCGATCGCGTCGGCGATTTCCTGCATGGTCATGTGGGTTTCGGTCTCGGCGACCTTGATAATCGCGGGGTCGTCGTACTCAGTCCAAGAATTGTGGCCGATGCTGACTTGATCGACCGTCCAGACCTCGCCGGAATCCCGATTGTAAAAGATTTCGGTGTAACCGCCGCTGCTCGAGTTCCAGTTGCAGGTTTCGCCGCTGGCTTTTTTAAGGCCTTTCATCTTGATATTATAAGTATTCAACATTTTTATAGCCTCCTTGTGGTTTTGGGTGATCTCTTTTTCATGGTCTTATTATATACCAAATTAACTTATAAGTCAATAACTTATAAGCTAAAATATGTACAAAAAAGAAAAGGCAAAATTATGCAATATGCCGTGCCGCAGGTGCATGAGCCGGGCGGGGCGAAAAATGAATTTTTAGGAGGTGGACAGGCCTTGGTCATACAGAAAGAGGAGGCAAACGGCAACCTCTATCAGCTATCTCTTTTCAGTACGGGTTTCCTGCCGGGCATGTCGCCGCGGCAGCGCGAGAAGCGCCGCCAGCAGACGGCAGAATACAAAAAGCGGCTCAACGCGAAGGCGCGCTTGTGGCGGCTGATGCAGATCATCTGCGCGAATTTCGAAGAGATGTGCGACTTGTTTGTCTGTCTTACATACGCAGAAGCGCCGGAAAATGAAGCGCGTTGCCTGGAAGGCTTTCACCGAAAAATCAAGCGTGCGCTGGCGAAGCTGGGCGTGGAACACGCTTATGTAGCTGTGACAACGGCGCACGATATGCCGGAGGCGGATACGCAGGTGCGCGTGCATCATCACCTTATCATGCACGGCGCGATCGGGCCGAAAATGTATGTCCAGATCCGCGACGAGATCGCGCGGTGCTGGCCGCACGGCACGGTGGATGTGCGGCCGCTGCGGCAGAATGAGGAGTTTTTTGAGGATACGGCGAAGTATTTCCTCGACCAGCCCACGGCAAAGGGCGCGCGGAAATATTCGTGCAGCCGCAATCTCAAGCAACCAAATGAGCCGATCCGGCTGAGACTTCCGGAGAGCGCAGCGGGTGAGGTGCCGCCTGGAGTGAAAGTGATCGAGGATGATCCGTATTCCAATCAATACGGGCATTATCGCTATATTGTCGGCCGGATCTATGACAAGGTGGCTTTTAATCGCTACTGGGAGCGGCAGCGAAAAAAGGCTGCGCCGGATCCCTGGGAGCGGCTGCGGAGACGTCACAGGCGCGCGGAGGTGCGGCCGAGGTATGGCGGCGGCGCGTGACAAAATACAGCGCGGGAGGCCCCGCTTTTGTGGCTTGTAGGGGGTCTAACAATTCCGACACCCGAAGCGCCGCGGGCGGCGGACAGGTTCGGACAAATGTAAACCGAAAAATGTGATGCGGTTTACAGGTTGGGCGGAAGCACAGACGTAAACCAAATCGGGAAACAGGTTGACATTATATCTACTATCAGGACAGGACGCCGAGAGCGGCTGACCATCAGCAGCGCGGCGACGACGGGCGGGCAGACACGGAAAGGCGGGCAGGGGATGACGCGCGAGAGACTGAGACAATTTGAAAGCCTGATACAGGAGCTGCACGAGGAGCAGGAGCGGATGGAGCGCGAGGCGCGGCACGTCCGCCGGATGGAGGAGACTTACGGCGTCGGGTGCCTTTTCGGCGTGGACTTCCTCGAGGCGACAAAAGAGCGCGTGCGGGAGCTGCTGGGCAGGCGCGAGGACGAGATTGCGGAAATCCGGCTATGGGTGGAGTGCATCCCGGACAGCCTGACGCGGCGGGCGTTCAAGCTGCGCTTCCTCGACGGACTGAGCTGGGGCGAGATCGCGCGGCGGATGGGCTACGGCTCGGACAGCGGTCCGCGGATGCTGTGCGCGCGGTATCTGGCGGAGCACGCCAGCTGATTAATCGGGCAGGAATGCCCGGCTTTTCCGTGGCAACGGATGTAAAAATAGAGCATACCCCAGAGAGCAGGGCGCGGGAGGAGGGCGAAAACGTAAAAATAGAATTAATTTCCGCATTATTTTACATGTGTAAAGCAATATCAAGAATCTATTTTGACAAATCATGCACAGGAGCGTGGAGAAATGGCAAATGGCGCAAAATTGGCGTATGTGCGCGTATCCACCGTGGAACAGAATGAAGCGCGGCAGGTGGAGGCGCTCACCGGCTATGGGATCGACAGATGGTACATTGAGAAAGTCAGCGGGAAAAATCTCGACCGGCCAAAGCTGAGGGAATTACTGGGATATGCGCGCGAGGGCGACACGATCTATATCCACGATTGGAGCCGTATCAGCAGGAGCACAAAGGATTTGCTGGCGCTGGTGGATGAGCTGCGCGAGCGGGGTATCCATCTGGTGAGCCATCACGAGGGCTTCGACACGTCCACGCCCGGCGGGCGGCTGATGCTTACGGTGCTTGCGGCCATCAACGAATTTGAGCGCACCAATATGTTGGAGCGCCAGCGCGAGGGGATCGCCATCGCCAAGCGGGAAGGCAAGTACAAGGGCAGAAAGCGCGCCGAGGTGGCGGATATTGCGGCAGTGTACTATGCTTACATCACGCGGCACAAGAGCAAGGCGCAGCTGGCGCGGGAAAACGGGATCAGCCGGCCGACGCTGGATAAGCTGCTCAGGGAGTACGAGCGGGAGCATGTGGCGAAGGAGGATAAGGGCGCGGTGTAGGCCGCGCCTTTTCCTTTTGCACCGAAATCCCAAGCGCTTGGGTGCGTGCGTCTGCTGGCCGTGTGATGCGGCGAGCGGGCGCTTTTTTTCGCATTTTTCAAACTCGTGCGTTTTGTGCGCTTTGTGCGGCTATACTCGAAATCAAGGGGAATGCGAAGCGCAAAACGCACAGTGCGCTTCACCCATTTTATTCGCGCACGGCGCGGGAATAAGGTCGGCGGCCTACGGGCTGTGCGGCTATACTCGAAATCAGAAAAAATCACGCGGAGAGGAGGACGCGGGAATGCAGCAGCAGGGAAGCAAATACGATCTCATCACAAAAGAGCAGGTGCTGGCGCTTATCGCGTCCGGCCTTTCCATCACCAGGGCAGCGAAGCAAATGGGCATCCCGAAAAGCACGGTAGCCGACTGGTGGCACAGCCAGGGCGACGCGGACGAGGATGCAATTGCGGCCCGGCGCGAGGCACGGCGCGCGTCCATCCTCAAGTGCGGCAGGATCGTCGACAAGGCGCTCACGACGCTGGACAGGAAGATCTCCGCGGCCGGCCGGGAGTGCAAGGACGTGGACGAAGGGCTGAAGGTGCTGCGCAAGGCGGCAAAGGACGGCGTTATTGGACTGAGTGAGGACGAAGTCAAGAGCCTGCAGAAGATCGTGCAGGATTATACCGGCGTCGGGCTGCGCGAGCTGTCCGGCGCGGTAAAGGACATCGCCCAGCAGCAGGCGGCGCTTGAGACCCAGCTGCTCGATGCGCCGGACGCTGCGCCCGAGTTACATGTGCAGCTGACGCTCGTCGATCCGGTGGCAAAGGAGCGCGGCGCATGAATCTGAATTTCAGCATCACGCCAAAGCAGCGGCTTTTCATCGAGACGGATGCTTTTGAAGTGCTGTACGGCGGCGCGGCGGGCGGCGGCAAGACCTTTGTGCAGGCGCTGGACGCGCTGCTGTATGCACTTAAATACCAGGGCAGCCGGCAGCTGATCCTTCGCCGGACATACAAGGAGCTGGATCGCTCGATGATACCGCAGACAATGCAGTTGTATCCGCGGCAAATTGCACGATATAACGCGAGCGACCATATTTGGCGGATTGGCCAGAGCATCATTGAGCTGGGATATATTGCGACCGAAGGCGACGTACATAATTATCAGTCCGCGCAATATGACGTGATCCGCTTCGACGAGATGACCCACTTTACGGAAAGCCAGTACATCTACATGATAAGCCGCGTGCGCGGTACAACGCCATTCCCCAAGCACATGAAATGCACGGCGAACCCGGGAAGCGTGGGGCATCAGAACGCAAAAAGCCGGTTTATCGACATCGGCGCGCCGATGCAGGTACATGAGTTCGAGGGCGGGAGCCGCCTTTTCATCCCGGCGAAGCTCGAGGACAACCCCTTTTTGATGGAGGCAGACCCCGGATATGCGGAACGGATGAAGAATCTGCCGCATGATGTGTACATGGCGCTGCGGGAAGGCAATTGGGATTATTACGTCGGCCAGTATTTCACGGAGTTCAAGCGGGAAATTCACGTCGTCGAGCCGTTTGAAATTCCGGACTACTGGCGGCGGTATGTGGCGATCGACTACGGCCTTGATATGTTGGCCGCGTACTGGATCGCGGTAGATGAGGCGGATAACGCGGTCGCGTATCGCGAGGTGTATGAGCCGAACCTGATTATTCCGGACGCGGCTAGACGGCTGCGCGAGGCAAACGGAGATGAATACATCACTGCTTGGTTTGCGCCGAAGGACCTCTGGAACCGGCGGCAGGAGACCGGCCAGAGTGCGGCGGACATTTTCGCCGAGGAGGGCGTGTATTTGGATCAGGTGAGCAATGGTCGTGTTCACGGCTGGTATCAGCTGAAACGGCGGTTGCAGCCGGTGCCGGATGAATTCGGGCAGTTGAAGCCGCGACTGCGATTCTTCAACACCTGCACGAACCTCATCCGGACGCTGCCGGCCTTGCAGCATGACGAGAAGCACCCCAATGACTGCGCGGTAGAGCCGCACGAAATCACCCACGCGCCGGACGCAATTCGGTATTTCTGCGACGGGTGCCCGCTTCCGGCAAGCGTGCCGGGCATGCGGGACGAGGACTATCTGAGCTATGAGGAGGAATTTGCCGATGTTATGGATTATTAGTGCGGCGGCGGTCGCGGGGATCGCTGCGGCGGGTGTGTTTGCGGCGCTTTGGTGGGTGCAGTGGCGCAAGGCTCGTCGTTACATGGATGCAATAATCCGAAAGGACGGTGCGCTGAATGATGCCAGAAACGACTGCGACCGCTGGAAGCATGAGGCGTGCGTCCATCTCGAGCGGGAACGGGCGGCAGTCGAGCAGGCGAAGGTGTTTGAGCGCGTGAGCAAGACGATGGAAGAACACGTCACAGCAGAACGCGGGCGCGCGGATCGTCTGGCCGCGGCACTGCGCGAGAGCGAGGATGAAGTGGAGCGGCTTCGCGCAGAACTGGACAAGGTGCGGTGCGCCGAGTCGGCGCACCCTACGGGGACGGGGGAGCATCTTTCACAGGAGTTCGCCAACATCATGGCCTATAACGGCACAGAACTGGGGCAGGTGGATCTGAACGATGAATAAGGAGATCACACCCGAGAAGGTACAGAGGGAATATTCCCGCGGGCAGGCATACAACAGCGGTCTGAACCTCTATGAAGAAGTCAAGACCTGCGAACGCTTTTACGAGGGCGACCAGTGGGCGGGCGTCAAAACCCGGCAGGTGCGGCCGATCACGGTCAACTTTATCCGCCAGATTGCGCACTACAAGGTCGCACAGATCGTTTCAGACGACGTGGGGCAGGACATCGAGCCGTTTCTACCGGATGAGGCGGCAGAGCAGGCGGCGCAGATCCTCGAGCAGAGCATCGACCGCGTGGTTGAGCGGCAGAAGATCAAGGACCGGCACCGCGAGCTGCTGCGGGATGCGTACATAGACGGTGACGCCGCGCTCTATTTCTGGTGGGACGCAGACCAGAAAAGCGGCATGGAGGGCGTACAGGGCGACATTGCAGCCGAGCCGATCATGAACACAAACATCATTTTCGGCGATCCGTCCAGCCGCAAGGTGCAGGCACAGCCGTATCTCATCATCGTGCAGCGTATCCCTGTGCCGGCAATCAAGCGGATGGCCAAGGCGGCAGGCTGCACGGAATGGGAAAGCATCCAGGGCGACACGGACGGCAATTATGTCGGAGACGATGAGACCAGCAGCACCGAGGACATGGGGACGCTGCTCACGCGCTTCTGGAAAGGCGAGGACGGCCGGGTGCTGTTCTGCAAGGTGAGCGGGCAGATCATGGTACAGAATCCCGTGCAGACCGAGATGACGCTGTACCCGATTGCCTACATGAGCTGGTGCCCGCGCAAGAACAGCTGTCACGGCGTTCTTGAGGTGAGTGAGCTCATCAACGCGCAAATCAGCGTCAACAAGCAGTACACGGCGCTTGCGTATCAGCTCAACAACAACGCTTTCCCCAAGCTGGTATACAATGGCGCAAAGTTCCCGGATGGCTGGGATCCGGATGCACGGTACATCAGGGTCAACGGCGACCCTACACAGGCACTGACCGGTGTTACGGGTGTGGTACCGATGCCGACGGATGCAACCGCACTAACGCAAAATCTGTTGGATACGGTAAAAAACGTCGCGGGCGCGAATGATGCCGCACTCGGCAATATCAAGAACCCGGACAACACAAGCGCAATCGTGGCCGTGCAGCAGGCGACGGCCGCGCCGCTCAGCCTGACGCGGCTTGCCTATTACCAGATGATCGAGGATTACACGCGCGTCATCATCGACATGATGCACGCCTACTACGGGATCCGGCAGGTCAAAGTCACGGTGAAAGAGGCTGACCCCGTGACCGGCGAGGTGCAGGAGCGGACGGACATCCAGATGTTCGACTTCTCGGCCATGCCGGTTGACGCGCTTGATCTCAACATCAACATCGGCGCGGCGAGCTACTGGGCGGAGACCTTGCAGACCTCGACGCTGGACAATTTGATGAACGCGCAGATCATCCCGGACGCAGTCGAATATCTCAAGCGCGTGCCGGACGGCATGATCCGGGACAAGACCGGGCTGATGGAGGCCGTCGAGCGGGTGCAGAAGCAGCGCGAGGCGGCAGCAGCATTACAGGGAGGAGTGATGTAAAATGGACAAAATCGAGACCAAGGAAGAGCGGTTCATCCGGATCGCGGAGCCGCGCGTCAGCCGGGCCTGCAAGGCGGTCAGCCTGCTGGGCAATCTGGCGGGCAGCGGGTACGAGTACACCGAGGAGCAGGTGGACGCGATGTTCGGCGCGGTCCAGGAAGCGCTGGACACGGCGCGGGCGGCATTCGTCAAAAAGCCGAAGGCCGTGAAGTTCAAGTTTGAAAGCGGAAAATAAGCGGATTTGCAGCGCGCTCTGCCCGATGCTGAACCGCTACGGATTCTGCGAGAGCGCAATGCGCCGCGCGGAGATGGTGCGGGAGTGCCCGCATGACAGGATGCGCGAGGCGGTGCGCCGCAGGAAAACCGCGAAAAAGTAATGACTTTCCGGCGTTGTGACGGGCGGACTTAACCCACCCGCCCGAAACCATCCTTTTCTTTTTCTTTGTTGGCGGCGGAGCGAGGCGCGGAACCCTCGCCCGTCCGTCACAGCGCCGGAGGAATATGTGCAGTATAGCTCAGCGGCAGAGCGGTTCCCGAGGCGGGAACGACACATTGGCGATACTGTGCGCGTGAAACCGGAGTTTAGCCAGCGAAGGGGAAGCGCGTGCTGGCGGAGGTTCGAATCCTTCTACTGCACCCAATAAATCAACGCAGCGCCTGCGCTGCGGCGGGCGGTTGCCACAAGGTGAATTGCCGCGAAAGCGGCAAGAGAAGGCACCCTGGGGTGTTTGACGCCCGAATCCCACTACCTGGGCAAGGATACGGGGGCACGCCGTAACGGCGCGCCCGCCGGAGCGCAGGCGCTCTAAATGAAAGGAGTACACAGCTATGGACGATATCCGGGAAACCAGCGGAATCGATAGCACAAACATTACGGACGGCGACTTCGGCACCGACTTTGAGGCCGGGCTGCTCGGCGACGGTCTGGAAGACCAGCAGACCGCAGGGCAGGATCCGGGCGAAGGCGAGGCGGACGGGCTGGAAAACCAGCAGCCCGAAGGCCAGCAGGAGCAGCCGGAGGACAACCAGCCGGGCGGACAGGAGCCGCCCGCAGAGGCCCAGCAGGAGCAGCCGCCCCAGCTGGTGCCGATGACCTTCAACGGGCAGCAGATCATGCTGCCGCAGGAGGCAGTACAGCAGCTGCGCGGCGCACTGGGCACAGACCCCGTGTCGCTGCTCCAGAAGGGCATGAACTACGACCATAAGGCAGAGCGCGAGCTGCGCGTGCTGGACCAGTACGCAGAGGCAAGCGGCATGACCCGGGCGCAGTACCTCGCCCAGCTTGAGCAGGCGCAGCAGCAGGCGGAGCTCGCCGCCGAGATCGATAAAGCGCGCGGTGAGTTCCCGGAGGGCACGCCGGACGCGGCGCTCACGGAGATCGCCAAGAGCCGCGTCGCCTCGAAACGCGCGGCCGAGCAGCAGCAGCGCGCACAGCAGCAGGCCGCCGTGCAGCAGGTGCAGCAGCGCGCGAATCAGGCCGTGCAGGAGGCACGCCGCAAGGCGGAAATCGCGGAATGGGATCGCTACGAGCAGATGGCGAAGGTACATAAGCCCGAGGACATCCCGCCGCGCGTGATGGAGCTGGTGCAGCAGCAGGGCCTCAAGCCTACAGAAGCGCATCTTCAGTATCAGCTCGAACAGGCGCAGCAGCAGAACCAGATCAACAAAAAGGATCAGCAGAACCGACAGCAGTCGGCGGGGAGCCTGACAGGCGCAAGCGATGACGCAGACGCCTTCCTTGCCGGTCTGTTTGGATGAAAGGAGTTATAAACGATGGCTATTAACCTCGCAACCAAATATAGCGACAAGATCGCAGAGGCGTTTTCGCATGCGTCGTATGTACGCGGCAAGGTCTCGAACGAGTACGACTTGAGCGGCGTCAAGTCGATCAAGATTTATACGCCCGTCACGGTGGACGAGAACGATTATCAGCGCAGCGGCGTGAACCGCTACGGCACGCCGCAGGAAATGCAGGACACCGTGCAGGAGCTGACGATGACGCAGGACAAGGCGTTCTCGCTGACCATCGACAAGGGCAACAACAAGGATCAGATGAACGTCAAGGGCGCAGGCAGGATGATGCAGCTCCAGCTGCGCGAGAAGACCACGCCGGCGGCAGACAAGTATGCCCTGAACCGCTTTGCAACCCTTGCGGGCAAGGTGATGACGGTTTCTGCCAAACCCACCAAGTCCAACATCGTTTCCACGATCTTTGACATGGGCCAGATCATGGATGATGCGCAGGTGCCGGAGGAAAACCGCTATCTGTACATGATCGCGGAGATGTATAAGCTCGTGTGCACCTCGGATGAGTTCATCGGTATTGACAAGCTGGGCGAAAAGTCGATCAGCCGCGGCGAGTGCGGCGAGGTGGACAGCTTCCGCATTATCAAGGTACCGGCCGGCTACCTGCCCGCGAACTGCTTCATGCTGGCGACCTATAAGGGCAGTGTGCTGATGCCGTACAAGATTCAGGACGCGAAGATACATCAGGACCCGCCCGGCCTGTCCGGCAACCTGCTGGAGGGCCGCCACTACTACGACGCGTTCGTGCTGGGCGCGAAGTGCATGGGCGTTGTGGCGTGCGTGCTGGCGAGCGAAAAGCAGACCACGCCGACGGTGACGATCAGCTCGCACAGCGTAACGCCCACGTCGAGCGGCGCGGCGCGCATCCTGTACACCACGGACGGCACTGATCCGCGCTATTCGGATAGCGCGCAGGTGGTCACCGGCGCGGTGACGCTGACCGAAGGTCAGACCATCAAGGCGGTGGCGTTCGGCGCGGATGGGAAGTTCACCTCGGACGTGGCCGAAGCGACGGATAACGGCGAATAATCAACCGGATGGGGGCGGGCAGAAGCCCGTCCCTTTTTCATAGGAGGTGAACGACGTGGCGACGGTACGCAGAATATTTGATCTTGCGGCGGCGATCATCTTTGAGCAGTACGGCGGGGACACGGATTTTGACAAATACTCGCCCATGCTGCTCGAGCAGCTGCTGGTGGAAGCAATGCCGTATGAAAACATGATCCGCCGGCAGGCGGGAAAGCCGCTGGTGGAGCATGTGCCGGAGCTGACGGCGATCGACGACACGGAGATCGACTGGGACGACCGGATCACGCGCGACGCGCTGCCGAGCGGCCTTGCGTCCAGGCTCATGCTGGACAGCCCAGACAAGAAGGCAGAGATGGTGATCGAGTACAACCGCTTTGTTGGCGCGCTGGAGGACGCCGCGCCTGCGATCCCGGAGGTGGGAGACGATGGCGAGGAAGATTGATGTACCGGCCTTTACGTCCCCGAAAATGGGGCGGCAGCAGTACCGCAATTTCCGCGGGGTGGACTACTCCACAGACGAGACGCAGATCGACAAGGGGCGCAGTCCGCGGGCGGTCAACATGATCGCAGACGAGGGCGGCTTCCCGGAAAAACGCTGGGGCTGGCGCACAGTGCACCAGTTCGCGGCAAATGAGAGCATTGCAGGCATTTTCCCCATCGAGAATGACGACGACGAGGAGAACGAGACTTTTCTCGTTCATGCAGGAAGCACGCTGTACCGGATCAAATTCGACAACGAGACGCACGAGTACGTCGCGGGCAGTCAAACCTCGCTGCTGTCCGGCCTCAAGTCCGGCGGGCGCAGTCAGGGCTTTTATATGAACGGTAAGCTATTCATCCTGACCGGTGCGGAGTACATCATGTACAGCGAGGGGACGGCGGCGCGCGTGGGCGACGACAATGCTTATGCGCCGCTGACCAGCTACCAGCGCGAACCCACGGGCGGTGGCGAGGCGTACGAAAGCGTCAACATGCTGTCCAAGTGGCGCCGCAACCGCTTTGTTGCAGATGGTGAGGCGAAGACCTTCCAGCTGGACGTGACCGGACTGGACACGGGCGTCACCCCGACGGCAAGCTACTTCATCACGGGCGAGAGCATCCCAGTGCAGAGCTACGATGCGGCAAAAGGCACGGTGACCTTTGCGACAGCGCCCACAGCGCCCGAGAACGCGGGCACCTCGAACGTCGAAATCAAGTTCGCCAAGACGACCGAGGACAGAAATAAAATCCTCAAAAGCACGATCTACGCGATATACGGCCTTGATGGATCGAGCAACCGTGTTTTCGTCAGCGGGAACAAGGATAACGCGGCGACCGAGTGGTTCAGCGGCCTTTCTGATCCGACATACTTCCCGGATATCAATTACTCGATCGTCGGCTCGAGCGATTTCCCGATTATGTGTTACGTCAAGGCGCAGGGCGAGCTGCTGATCATCAAGAAGGACAACCGGCAGGAGGGCACGATCTGGCACCACGCGGGGGCGCTGGTCAACGATGTGGCGGCTTTCCCGCTGCGGGAGGGCGTGCCGGGATATGGTGCGGCTGCACCGTATTCGGCGGCAAACCTCAACGATGACCCGCTGTATCTCAGCCCACGCGGCGTGTATGCGCCGACAACGACCTACTACAACAACATGCAGGTGCGGCAGCTGTTCTGCCGGTCGCGGCGCGTCAACCCCAAGCTGACCAAGGAAAAGAACCTTGCGGAGGCAGTAAGCGCCGTGTGGCGCGGGTGGTATGTACTGGTGCTGCCGAACGGGCATGCCTATGTAGCGGACGGCAATCAGGACCGGAGCGATAACGGCTATGAGTGGTACTACTGGACGAACATCCCCGCGCATTCGATGCGCAGCCACGAACAGACGCTGTATTTCGGCACCAGGGACGGCAAGGTGTGTAAGTTCAATGACGACCGGGTGAACGCCGAAAACGATGTGATGATGTCCGCGTACAGCGACGACGGCGCGGCGATCCGCGCGGAGTGGGCAACCAAGCTGGACACGATGGACAGCATCAGCGAGCTCAAGCGGCTGAACAAGCGCGGTACGTCCGTGCACCTCAAGAGCTATGCGCGAAGCGGCGTTCAGGTATGGATACGGACAGAAAAAGACCCGGGCAAGATGTACCGCACACTGTATGCGGACACGCTCAATTTTGATGACATTGCATTTTACCGGTTCACGTTCGACGGCACGCGCAACAGCATGCGGCCGCTGAACACCAAGATTGACGACTGGAAGGCAATCCAGTTCTTCCTTATTTCTGAGGGCGTAAACGAGGGTTTCGGCCTGTATGAGGTCGAAGCAAGCTACATGGTAATAAAGGAGGCGAAACAGTGAGTTTCAACGATTGCAAAATCAGCGAGTCGCAGATCCAGACAACCGGCGTGCAGTCCCAGGCTGATACGCTGACCGGCTCGGCGGCAGATAACAAACTGGTGTTTGACGCCCTGCCGACCCTGGTGATCGAGAAGCTGAACAGCCTGATTGAGCAGATGCAGCAGCAGGCGGCCGCCGGGCAGATCGGCGTAACGCCATTTGACGGCATGACAGCGCAGACGCTGCAGGCTGCGCTTGAGCAGATACAGGCGGATATCGGCGGCAATTACGGCGGCGCAGACGGCGCGGGCAAGGTAGGCTACACGCCGAGTGAGGGCGTGGACGAGGATACCGTGCAGGCAGCGATCGAGGCGGTGCAGGCGAATCTCACGGCATACATCGCAAAGATCAAGGCCGCGACCGGTGCGGCAGAGGTCGGCAACGCGCCCATTGCCGGAATGACGGCGACCAATGTGCAGCAGGCGCTTGAGGAGCTGCGCGAGAATATCGACAACATCGTGTCCGGCATTATCCCGGGCGGGTCGATCACGAACGACATGTTGCAGGGGCCGGTATCGGTCGACAAGGGCGGCACCGGTGCGACGACCCCGCAGGGAGCGCTTGCCAACCTGGGCGCGGGGGTGCGACCGAATCTGCTGATAAATCCATTTTTTGAGGTGAATCAGCGGGGGCAGACAAGTTACAGCGGCACATACGGTGTATATACCGTTGATGGTTGGCTGCTCAACAATGCTGAAACAGCAACAGTAAATGTGCTATCCAATGGGGTGCAAATCGTTGCCGGAACCGTCACTGCGCAGTTCAGGCAGTATCTCGAATCTTTGTCGGATGGAGTATACACGTTATCGTTCCTGTTTACCGACGGTTCGCTGGGATATGCGGTATATGAAAAATCCGGTACGGCATATACCCGGAAGGACTATACTCCATCGAATGTATGGGGCATGGGAATGCAGGATACCAGCGGAAAACCGACTGCGTACATGTATGTACAAGCCGGAATGAGTGCGGCTCCTGTCGCATCAAAACTTGAATCGGGCGAAGGCCAGACCCTCGCCTATCAGGACGATACCGGCGCATGGCAGCTCCTGCCGCAGCCGGAGAGCGATTATGCGACGCAGCTGGCGAAGTGTCAGAGGTATCAGCTCAAACTTCCGTATGGTGCGTCACAAAACTATGCACCTATCGGCTTCGGTTGGGCGCAAACTGCGTCGTCCATTAGGATTTTAATTCCGACACCTGTAACAATGCGGGCAAATCCGGTTGTTTCGTATTTAAGCGGAGATATTAGCGGTATCTCCTTGATTTGTAATGGAAAAGTCGTCGGTCCAACTGCAATATCACATATTGACGTGCAAAATTATGGTGTAGCAATTGAATTCGCTGTTTCTGACGCAACTGCAAATATGCCCTGTGTAATGCGTATGACCAGTGCCTATATGATGCTGGATGCGAATTTGTAGGGAGGCTTCCACACATGAACGAAAACACATCAAAAGTCTACGTCCTTCTGGACGACCAAAACCGCATTATCCGCTGCGAGGGCGGCTACACCATCGGCAATATCGCTGATTTCACCGGCTGGGTGCAGATCGACGAGGGCACAGGGGACAGGTACAACCTGTGCCAGAGCCATTACTTCGACGGCGGCCTTTACACCGACGACGGCATCCCGCGGTGCAAGCTCGCAGACGGCGCGCCGGTGCTGCGCTCAGCCGAGGAAATCGAGGCGGACAGGCAGCCAAACATCGCTGATTTGCGCGCGGCGAAAACCGCCGCGATGTCGGCGGCGTGCAATGCCGCGATCACGGCGGGCATGGACGTCACCACCACGCAGGGCACCGAGCATTTCA
>ERZ1090861.245-NODE-245-length-35621-cov-12.494827_pt1 | contig 35621 bp, 39 predicted proteins | sample MGYA00478482_ERZ1090861 | MGnify/ENA primary metagenome ERZ1090861 (study PRJEB33644, sample SAMEA5815744) | chicken gut metagenome | biome: Chicken; feature: Gastrointestinal Tract; material: Caecum | place: Ireland | collected 2019-01-01 | study: A study of the... | reverse complement strand
GAGGTGACATTTTTTATGCGGACCTGCGGCCGGTAGTAGGCAGTGAGCAGGGCGGTATACGGCCGGTCCTGATCATTCAGAATGATGTAGGAAACAAACACAGTCCTACGGTGATCTGCGCAGCCATTACTTCCAGGATGAACAAGGCCAAGCTGCCTACCCATATCGAGATTGATGCGTCCTCTTATGCGATTGTGAAAGACTCTGTGATTTTGCTGGAGCAGCTGCGCACCATTGATAAAAGGAGACTGAAGGATAAAGTGTGCCATTTGGATGCAGAAATATTGGAGAAAGTCAATCATGCCCTTTGCATCAGCCTTGAGCTTCCTACATAATCTGATCCTGACAGGCTCTTTTTGACGGGAAATCTTGACGAATGTAAGAGAAAATGGTATTTTAATTGCAGGTCTGCGCAAACTGCAGGCTCTGCATGAAAAACAGAGGAAGAAAGAAGGAATAGAAAAAGTTTATGGACGACAGCAGCGGCCCTTTATGGGCTCTCATATTTTTTGTCTTGTTTATTATCATTAACGGAGTTTTATATGGATTCGGCTCTGCAGTGCAGAAGGTCAGTGAAAGCGATATTGAAAAGAGAGCGAAAGAAGAGGGAGACAAGAAATCCCTCTGGCTGTTAAAGGCGATGAACCATCCGGTTCCCATTGTGAATACCATCCTGACTACGGCGACTCTTTTGAGCATTCTCACCGGATACATAGGAATCAGCGGCATCAGCCCATACGTGTATGCAGTCTGCCGGCAGCTGGCCGGGCTTACGGGGGTGGAGATACCCTCTGGGATAATCATGGCTGTTTCTATCCTTGTGGTAGTAATCTTTGCACTGATACTCCTGGTATCTTTAGGGGTGGTTTCGGCAAAAAAGATATTCAGCAGCAATCCGGACAGATGGGTGTACCGGACAGCGGGAATTGTAAGATTTTTTGTGGGACTTTTCAGGCCTTTAACCTTTGTTATCCTGAAACTCTCCAATGGGGTGGTCCGACTCTTCGGCGTAGATCCCCATCGCCACGAAGACCAGGTGACAGAGGAAGAGATCATTTCCATGGTAGATGATGCCCATGAGAAAGGCGTTATAGAAGAAAACGAAGCAGAGATGATCCAGAATATTATGGAATTTTCCGAGACGGAAGCTCAGGATATTATGACACACAGAAAAAACATTCTTGCGCTGGAGGAGAATACAACTTTGGAGAAAGCTCTGGAGTTTATGCTGGATAACAGCAATTCCAGATATCCGGTGTACAAGGAAGACATTGATCATATCGTAGGTATCCTCCATCTGAAAGACGCTATGCGCCAGGTGGCGGTTTTTGACTGCAGAGAGCTTCCGATAAAGCGTATTCCCCATCTGGTCCGGGAGGCTTCTTATATACCGGAGACGAGAAATATCAACGAGCTGTTTAAAGCCATGCAGGCCAAGAAGATACATATGACCATAGTGGTAGACGAATATGGTCAGACTTCAGGTCTTGTTACTATGGAAGATATTCTGGAAGAGATTGTAGGAAACATTCTTGATGAATATGATGAAGAAGAACAGTTTATCCACGTACAGACCGATGATTCTCTGATTATGGAGGGATTTACGCCTCTGGAACAGGTAGATGAAGTGCTGGGCTCGGATTTTGATGAAAGTGAAGAATTCGACACCCTTAACGGATACCTTACGTCTGTGCTGGGTCATGTACCGGATATGGCAGAGGATAAGGAGATCAAGACAAAAGGTTATTTATTTACCATTCTTGCAGTGGAGAATAATACAATACAAAAAGTCAGGGTGGAAAAGCTGCCCGAGGAAGAAAAAGGAGAAGGAACATGTCAGGACATTCAAAATTCGCAAACATAAAGCATAAAAAGGAGAAAAACGACGCAAAGAAAGGTAAGATCTTTACTGTTATCGGAAGAGAAATCGTGGTTGCTGTAAAGGAAGGCGGACCGGATCCTGCAAATAACAGCAAACTGAGAGATGTAATCGCAAAGGCAAAAGCCAACAATATGCCTAATGATACCATTGAAAGAGGTATCAAAAAAGCAGCGGGAGACGCCAATGCAGATAACTTTGAAAAACTTACCTACGAAGGATACGGCCCAAGCGGCGTAGCAATTATTGTAGAAACTCTTACAGACAACAAAAACCGTACTGCCGGAAATGTACGAAGTGCTTTCACAAAAGGAAACGGAAACATCGGAACTCCCGGTTCTGTATCCTTTATGTTTGACAAGAAGGGCCAGATCATCATTGATAAAGAGGAGTGTGAAATGGATCCCGATGATCTTATGATGACGGCTCTTGACGCTGGGGCAGAAGATTTCCAGGAAGAGGAAGACAGCTACGAGGTCCTTACAGATCCTGATGAATTCAGCAAGGTAAGAGAAGCTCTTGAGGCTGCCGGTATTCCTATGGCAGAAGCACAGGTGGCTATGATCCCTCAGACTTATGTGACTCTTACAGACGAGCAGGATATCAAAAACCTTCAGAAAACCCTGGATCTTCTTGAAGACGATGATGACGTCACAGATGTATGGAACAACTGGGACGAAGAATAAAATGAACCAGGCTACACATAATACCTCCAGAAAATGAAACTGGAGGTATTTTTATGTCTGAAGAGAAAGAAGAAAAGCTGGAAGCTGTCCGGGAACAGAACCAGCAGATCCGGGACCTGGGGGAGGCGCTGCTGGAGGAAAATGAGAAGAAATATCATATTCAGCTTCTGACGATCATTGGCGAGGTTGAAGGACATGAATGTCTTCCCAATAACAGCAAAACTACAAAATATGAACATATTCTTCCAAAGCTTGCCATCATCGAGGACAGCCGGGAAACCGACGGCCTTCTGATCCTGCTGAATACCGTAGGAGGAGATGTGGAGGCGGGCCTGGCTATTGCAGAGATGATCGCCTCTCTCAGTAAGCCTACGGTTTCTCTGGTACTGGGGGGAGGCCATTCTATTGGCGTGCCTATGGCTGTATCTGCGGATTACTCTTTTATCGTTCCCAGTGCTACCATGGTCATCCATCCGGTCCGGAGCAACGGTATGTTTATTGGTGTTATGCAGACCTACCGGAACATGGAAAAGATCCAGGACCGGATCACCAGATTTATTGCAGAACATTCTAATATGAAAAGAGAGAGAATCGAGGAGCTGATGCTGGATACCTCTCAGCTGGTAAAAGACGTAGGGACTATGCTGGAAGGCGAGGAAGCGGTCCGGGAGGGGCTGATCAACGAAACGGGAGGGATCCGGGAGGCTATGGAGAAGCTCTATGAATTGATTGAAAAAAGAAAGAACATATGCTAAAATAAACTGCTGATACGAAAATACAAATGAAGAGGTTAGAAAAATGACAATCATTGAAGCATTGCTTCTCGGACTGATCCAGGGGATTACAGAATTTATCCCGGTAAGCAGTTCCGGTCATGTGGCAATTATAGAGAATCTGCTCCATATAAACAGTGAGTCCGGCCTGCCTTTTGAAGCACTGGCACATCTGACCGTGCTGGCTGCTGTCATAGGAGCTCTGCGTAAAGAGATAAAGAAGCTTCTTATGGAATTTTGCAGGAGTATTTACGATGTATATGAAAATGTCAGGATCTATTTTCATAACCGGGATAAGAAAGATGCCAGAAGATATAAGAAGGTTATATCCAATAATTATCGGAAACTGTTTCTGCTGCTGGTTATCACTTCCATTCCTACGGCTTTGGAGAGCTATATCCTTCAGGATATGACAAGGCTGGCAGGAGATAATCTTCTGGCACCGGGAATGGGGCTTTTTATTACAGGAATCGTATTACTGGTGGCCGACTTTTTCCCAAGAGGAAAGCGGATACCAAGAGATATCAGCTATTGGACAGCATTGGCAATCGGCCTTATCCAGGGGCTTACGGTGTTTCCGGGGGTTTCACGGGTGGGGATCACTTTGGCAGTATGTCTGGCCTATGGATTCCAGAGAAAATTTGCAGTAAAGTATGCCTTTCTTCTGTCAGTGCCGGTCCTTGCGGGATCTTTTATCGCCAAGTGGGGCCATCTGAGCGGTACTTCTTTTGGATGGCAGATCTGGGGAGGCTATGTGGCAGGAGCCCTGGCGGCAGGGATTGCAGCCTATTTCTGCATAAAAAAGATGACAAAAGTATTGCAGAACAGAAGATTTTACGGCTTTTCTGTCTACTGCTTTATAATAGGAGCGGCGGCAGTTGCAGGAAGCTTTCTTCTTGCGTAAGGAATTTTACCGTGCTGATAGAAAGGATTAGAGGGAGAAATAAGAATGGCAGCAAAAAAAGGGGCTACGGGTAGAAAAAGAAGAACTTCTTCGGGAGGAAGGAAAGGGACAAGAAAAAGAAATGAGCCGGACAGGAGCATGGAGACAGAGATCATTCTCTGGATCGTGCTTGCCATGTCTGCAGTTCTTCTGATCAGCAATTTTGGATTTGGGGGAGCTGTGGGAAATGCAATCAGCAGTTTCTTTTTCGGCTTAGTCGGTTTGGTCTGCTATCCCCTTCCCTTTTTTCTCTTTTTAGGGACCGCTTTTGTGATCTCGAACAGCAGAAATACCAGGGTTTATCGAAAGATGGCAGGCTTTGCCCTGCTTTTTATTACTGCATGTATGCTTATGCAGATGGTGACAGAAGGAGAGGTTCTGGAGGATAATCTTGGGGCCTATTTTAAGATTTCCGCAGAATACAAAACAGGAGGAGGCATCCTTGGGGGTGCCTTATGCCGTCTGTGTGTGGTCGCTTTCGGAACAGCAGGCACTTATGCAATCATCCTGACGGCTTTGATGATCTCCCTGGTGCTGATCACTCAGAGATCGATCTTTGATATGATCCGAAAATGCAGCAGAAGGATTTACGAGACGGCGGAAAGAAGACAGGAAGAGAGAAAAGAAGCGGCAAAGCTTCGTCAGGAAGAAAAAGCAAAGCAGGAGGAATTGGAAGAAAAACGGCGGCACCGCAGAGAGAGAACAGAAGAAGAAAAAGAAAATATTCCGAGAGCAGAAAGAAGAAAAAAGAAAAAAGAGGCGATATCTCCGGAGAAAAAGATACCGGTTTCCAAGGAAGAGGTTCCCGAAAATCCTGTGGCACAGGAACCGGAGGAAGAGCTGCCCTTTATTCCTGAGAAAGCGTTTCCGATCCACCGGGGAGACCATCTGGTGCAGGATCTGGAGGAAATTGCCGTGCCAGAAGAAGACTTTCCACAGGAGAAGGAAGAAAAGAACAGAAAAAATCCAAAATCTTCTCCTGAAGAAATCCGCCAGGGTGTAGATGAGGTGAAGTCTCAGATCGCCAGGGAAGAGGTCAAGAAAAAAGAGTACAAATTTCCGCCGATCTCGCTTTTGAAAAAAGGGAAAAATACCGGCGGAGATTCTAATGCCCATCTTCGTGAGACTGCCAGAAAGCTTCAGGATACGTTACATAATTTTGGCGTAAATGTGACCATTACCGATATAAGCTGCGGACCTACCGTTACCCGGTATGAGATGCAGCCGGAACAGGGAGTAAAGGTCAGCAAGATCGTCAGTCTCACAGACGACATCAAGCTGAATCTGGCCGCTACGGATATCCGGATCGAGGCTCCTATACCGGGAAAGGCAGCTGTAGGGATCGAAGTGCCAAATGAAAATAACAGTACAGTTATGCTCCGTGATCTGATCCAGTCCGAGGCTTTTAAGAACTGTCCGTCTAAGCTGGCATTTGCCGCCGGTAAAGACATCGGGGGACGGCCAGTGATCGCAGATATTGCAAAAATGCCTCATCTCTTAATCGCAGGAGCTACAGGCTCTGGTAAATCTGTGTGTATTAACACGATTATCGTCAGCCTCCTTTACAAAGCTACCCCAGATGAGGTAAAATTAATTATGATAGACCCGAAAGTGGTGGAATTAAGCGCATACAATGGAATTCCTCATCTGTTTATCCCAGTGGTGACGGATCCTAAGAAAGCCGCAGGAGCCCTGAACTGGGCGGTGGCGGAGATGATGGAGCGTTATGACAAATTCGCCCAGTATAATGTGAGAGATCTGAAAGGCTATAACGCCAAGGTAGAGGCATTAGAGGACATTGAAGATGAAAATAAACCGAAAAAACTGCCTCAGATCGTAATTATTGTTGATGAACTGGCAGATCTGATGATGGTGGCTCCGGGAGAAGTGGAAGACACTATCTGCCGTCTGGCCCAGCTTGCCAGAGCAGCAGGCATCCACCTGATTATTGCCACCCAGCGTCCATCCGTAAATGTTATCACAGGTCTGATTAAGGCAAATATGCCTTCCAGGATTGCTTTTTCTGTGTCTTCCGGTGTGGATTCCAGAACGATCCTGGATATGAATGGAGCGGAAAAACTGCTGGGAAAAGGTGATATGCTGTTTTATCCTCAGGGCTATCAGAAACCGGCCAGAGTCCAGGGGGCTTTTGTAACAGATCAGGAGGTGGGAGCTATTGTTAACTTCCTTTCCTCTCAGCACCCTGAGACAGAATATGACCAGGAGATCCAGCAGAAAATTGAAGCGGCCAAGGATACGGGAGGTCAAAATACCCAGAGTGGATCGGAAAGAGACGCTTACTTTGCTGAAGCAGGAAAGTTTATCATTGAAAAGGATAAGGCTTCTATCGGTATGCTCCAGAGAGCCTTTAAGATCGGCTTTAACCGTGCTGCGCGGATCATGGACCAGCTCTGTGAGGCCGGAGTCGTGGGGGCGGAAGAGGGCACAAAACCAAGGAAGATCCTGATGTCCCAGGAACAATTTGAACAATATATAGATGAGTATTTATAAAAGAATGAGGATTTGATATAGATGAAGTGTAGAAACTGTGGTGCAGATTTGGAAGAGGGAACCCTGTTTTGCCCTGCATGCGGAAAGGAAGTCCAGTGGGTGCCGGAGTACAATACACTGGAGACTCTCATAAAGCAGAGAGAGATCGAAGAGCAGGAAAAAAAACGCAGGGAAATGGAGGCAAGAAAGGAAAGAGAAAAGGAAGAGAGAAAAGCAGAACTGGAAAGAAAAAAGAAAAGGCATAAAAGACGGTTGATCATTGGTACGATAGGAACAGTGATTGTTCTGGGAGCGGCGGCTTTTCTGTTTGTATATCAGACACAGGTAAATTCTTTTTCCTATCAGATGAACCAGGCAGAGACAGCCTATGGACAGGAAAATTATGAAAGCGCATTGTCCTATGTGGCAAGAGCCCGGGAACTGGAGCCGGGAAATGCTCAGGCCCAGATCCTGGAGGCAAGGATCTATATAAAGGACAATAATTTATCTGCGGCAGAGTCCATACTGAACTCTGTGATCGAAATTGATCCGGAGAATACCACTGCCTACGGAGAACTTTTAAGACTGTATGAACAGCAGGAAAAATATACGGAAATTCGGGACCTTATGAATAGTGCCAGCGAAAATATCCGGGAAATCTATCATAATTATGTCTGTACACTGCCGGAAATTTCTCAGGAGGGCGGATCCTTTACAGAAGAGGTAAGTATTGAATTTACCAATATTCCCTCAGGAACAGAAGTATACTATACCCTGGATGGATCAGACCCGGATCAGAACAGTGAGAAATACCAGGAATCGGTGGAACTGACAGAGGAAGGAACGTTTACTTTTAAGTATATTGCATACAATCAAAAGTCTATCCCCAGCGATATAGGGGAAGAAGAATATGTCATCAGCTTTGACGCACCTGATCGTCCGCTGATCGCTCCTGTATCAGGCAGATATGATTATCAGGAAAATATCATTGTAACAGTGCCTGAGGGATGTACGGTATATTATGCGTTTGACGAAACACCTACCATAGAAAGTACGGAGTATACGGAACCGGTGCTTATGCCTGAGGGCGAGCATACCTTTTCCGCCATTGCCGTGGACAGCAGGGGTAAGATCAGTCCTGTAGCCAGCGAAGTATATGTATATTACGGATACTGAGGATAAATAGTAAGAATATCGTGGCAGATTGCACAAAATTCATCACTTTAATCAGAAAGTGGATTGAATTTTTATGCGGTTTGTCTTATACTTACATTTAGCAATCATAACAAAGATATCGACAAAAGCCAAAAGAAAGCTGTGTTCCTGCTGTATGATCAGCAGATGAGCCGATATTTTGTAAGAATATGAGGAGGAGACTATGTATAAGATTCTAAAAGCACAACAGCTCAATGAGGTTGTTTATCTCATGGATGTAGAAGCGCCTATGGTTGCAAAGCACTGCATGCCGGGCCAGTTTGTAATTGTGAAATTAGATGACAAGGGAGAAAGAATTCCTTTAACAATCTGCGATTATGACAGAGAGGCGGGTACGATCACCATTGTATTCCAGCCAGTGGGAGCTTCTACAGAGAAATTTACAAAACTTAAGGCAGGAGATGCTTTCGAGGATTTTGTTGGTCCTTTGGGATGTCCATCTGAACTTGTAAATGAAGATATAGAGGATTTAAAGAAAGAGAAACTCTTATTTGTTGCCGGTGGTGTAGGTACCGCACCTGTTTACCCTCAGGTAAAATGGCTTCATGAGCAGGGGATTGACGCAGACGTTATCGTAGGCGCCAAGACAAAAGACCTGATCATTCTGGAAAAAGAAATGGAAGCTGTAGCAGGCAACTTATATATCACCACAGATGACGGTTCCTATGGCCGCAGCGGTATGGTTACCAAGGTGATTGAAGATCTGATGGCAGAAGGAAAAACCTATACAAAATGTATCTCTATCGGACCTATGATCATGATGAAGTTCTGTTGCCTGACAACTCAGAAATACAATATTCCCACTATCGTGTCCATGAACCCTATCATGGTAGACGGAACAGGTATGTGCGGTGCCTGCCGCGTGATCGTAGGCGGGGAAGTAAAATTTGCCTGTGTAGACGGACCGGAATTTGATGGCCATAAGATTGACTGGGATCTGGCTATGAAGAGACAGCAGATGTATAAGACTGAAGAAGGAAGAGCATTGCTGAAAGAACGTGAGGGAGATACTCATCACGGCGGATGCGGAAACTGCGGAGGTGACGAATAATGGGTAACGTATTAGAAAAAGTTCCTGTAAGAGAACAGGATCCGAAGGTAAGAGCAACAAACTTTGAAGAGGTTTGTCTTGGATATAATAAAGAAGAAGCTATGGAAGAGGCTTCCCGCTGCTTAAACTGCAAGAATGCAAAATGTATCAAGGGATGTCCTGTTTCTATTAACATTCCGGCTTTTGTTCACGAAGTAAAGGAAGGCAATTTTGCAGAAGCCTATAAGATCATCAGCCAGTCCAGCGCCCTTCCTGCTGTATGCGGACGTGTTTGTCCTCAGGAAACCCAGTGTGAAGGCGTTTGTATCAGGGGCGTAAAGGGAGAAGCCGTTTCTATCGGAAAACTGGAGCGCTTTGTTGCTGACTGGGCAAAAGAGAACGGCATTAAGCCGGAAGCCCCTGCCCAGAAGAACGGGCACAAGATCGCAGTGATCGGTTCCGGTCCTTCCGGACTGACCTGTGCAGGAGACCTGGCAAAAATGGGCTATGATGTTACTATCTTTGAAGCTCTTCATCAGCCCGGTGGAGTTCTGGTATACGGTATTCCGGAATTCCGTCTTCCCAAGGATAAAGTAGTAAAAGAAGAAGTGGAAAATGTAAAATCTCTGGGCGTTAAGATCGAGACAAACGTGATCATCGGTAAATCTACTACCATTGATGAACTGCTGGAAAAAGGCGGTTTTGAGGCAGTATTTATCGGATCCGGTGCAGGTCTTCCAATGTTTATGGGAATCCCCGGAGAAGTGTCAAACGGTGTCTTCTCTGCTAACGAATATCTGACAAGAAGCAACCTGATGAAGGCCTTCCGTGAGGACTACGACACTCCGATCAAGACCGGAAAGAAAGTTGTGGTAGTAGGCGGCGGAAACGTTGCTATGGATGCTGCCAGAACAGCTCTCCGTCTGGGCGCAGAGGTACATATCGTATACAGAAGAAGCGAAGAGGAACTTCCAGCCAGAAGGGAAGAAGTACATCATGCAAAAGAAGAGGGCGTGATTTTTGACCTTCTTACAAACCCTGTAGAGATCATTCCAGATGAAAACGGCTGGGTAAAAGAAGTAAAATGTGTGCGCATGGAACTGGGTGAGCCGGATGCTTCAGGAAGAAGACGTCCTGTTGTCATTGAAGGTTCTGAATTCACCATGGAGGCAGACACAGTGATCATGTCTCTGGGAACTTCACCAAACCCGCTGATTTCTTCTACAACCATCGGTCTGGATACTAACAGAAGAAAATGTATCATCGCTGATGAAGAAAACGGACAGACCTCAAAAGAAGGCGTATTCGCAGGCGGTGACGCCGTAACAGGAGCTGCTACGGTTATCCTGGCTATGGGTGCAGGAAAAGCTGCTGCAAAAGGAATCGACGAATTTATTAAAAACAGAAAATAAACAAGTTACGGGAATGAGAGAACTGCCAGAGGCGCAGGATCAGAAACAGATCCGGCCCAGGCAGTTCTTTTTGCGCCATACGCCGGTCGGGCGACCGCCGTGCTTGCATGAGCGGGCATCCGACCGGCGACGGTCATTGAGTGGCAATGTTTCCCTATCCGATCCTGCATAGTAGATCGCACAGGCCAATATAACAGAGAAGCGCAAATAAATACGTGTAGGGTAAATACCCTCTGTATGCGGAAACTGGATAATCCAGACAATTCCAGCATATAGAGGGTATTTTTGACCGTGAATAGAAATGTTTTGACACAACTGCAACAATTTATAAATATACATAAAAATGAATAAAAGAACGGTATAAATATGAATTGCATATATGGAAGAAATAATTTAGAATATAGAAAAGATTTTCAGATAAAAATTGGAGAAGATAGAGAATAAAGGAGAAGAGCTATGTCAGAAAACAGGAATGATAAGATTTCTGCCGTCACCGAATGGATCCGGGAGGAACTGGAGAAAAATGCGGATCCATCTTATCGGGAGTTTCACAGATCTCTGGTTCCGGGACTGGATAATTTTCTTGGGATTCGTGTGCCAAAGCTTCGGGAGATTAGTAGAAAAGCAGCCAGGGAAGACTACTGGAACTTTGCCAGAGAGGCGAACCGGAAGATTTATGAAGAGCTTATGATCCGTGGCATGATGATCGGATACGCCAGATTAAGCAAAGAAGAACAGCGCCGGGAACTGGAAGAATTTGTGCTCTGTATTACTAACTGGGCAGTCTGTGACTGCTGCTGTTCTACCTACAAGTTTATGAAAAGAGACCAGGAGGAATGGTTTGCCTTTTTGAAAACCTATGCAGCCAGTGACAAAGAATACGAAATCCGTTTTGCCCTGGTTGCCATGCTGGACTATTTCATCAATGAAGCGTACATAGATCAGGTACTGGAAATTTTGGGGCAGGTACGGCATGAGGGCTATTATGTAAAAATGGCGGCGGCCTGGGCAGTTTCCATCTGCTATGTGAAATTTCCGGAAAAGACCGAGGAGTTTCTGAGAAAAAATCTGCTGGATGATTTTACCCATAATAAGTCTATCCAGAAGATCCGGGAGTCTTACCGGGTTTCTAAAGAAGATAAGGAGAGATTGAAAACCCTGCGGAGGAATCCGGATTAAAAACGAAATTTCCCGGAAAAACCGGAAGGAAAGGAACAGAATAAATGAAGATCACAATTGTTACTGTGGGAAAGATTAAAGAAAAATATCTTCGGGATGCTATAGAAGAATATTGCAAACGGCTGAGCAAATACTGTAAGCTGGAGATCATTCAGGTGGCAGATGAGAAGACTCCGGAGAACGCCAGTCAGACGGTGGAGGACCAGATCCGTCAGAAAGAGGGGGAGCGGATCCTGAAATATCTGAAGGATGACGCCTATGTGATCACCTTGGAAATCGGAGGGAATATGCTGGACTCTGTAGAGTTTTCAAAGAAAGTAGAAAACCTGGGGATTCAGGGGAAGAGCCATATTATTTTCGTGATCGGAGGCTCCATCGGCCTGGGCCGGGAAGTTCTGAAACGCTCCGACTATGCACTGAGCTTTTCTAAGATGACCTTTCCCCATCAGCTCATGCGGGTGATACTGCTGGAGCAGATTTACAGAGGGTATCGGATCATGGCGGGGGAGCCGTATCATAAATAAAGGCGGTTTAGAAGAGAGTGGACAGCTGAAGTTTCGCTCTCTTTTATACAGGAGGAAATTGTTAGAGAGGGCGATCTAGACCACATCTGTCTTCTCCGGAGTTTTGAAATGGGGAGGGACAGCCCTTTAGGGGAAGCCAGAGCCCGTTATACAGCATCTGTGATCTCAGGACAAGCAACAGAAATCCTAAAAGACGAATATATTTCATGGAATATAGGATTTGCGGATACTATACAAGAATGTTAATATACGTTGCTTGCAGCAACGGGCAGGTTTTCATACAATTGTGATAACAATTGAAAGAAGGGAGGTTCGATTTTATGCTAAATGAAAACATTAAAGCAATCAGAAAATCAAAGGGTCTGTCACAGGAAGAACTTGCTATTAAGCTGCATGTAGTGCGGCAGACAATATCCAAATGGGAGCAAGGACTGTCAGTCCCTGATTCGAATATGTTAATCTCTATATCGGAAGTCCTTGAAACGCCCGTAAGCACTTTGCTTGGAGAAACGATTGCTGAGCCGAAAAGAGATGATTTAAAAGCAATTTCTGAAAAACTGGAGGTTATAAATTTACAGCTTGCAAAAAAGGCGGCAGCAAGACGGAAAATGCTTCAGTGGCTATTTATCTTCATTACATGTGGTATAGTGATAATATTTGCAGCTTTACTAGTATTAAATAGCCCATACTTGGGCTGGGATTATAGTGATCCTGAATTAGCTGTTGCCGGAGTGATTTATCACGCAGCTGAATGGCTGTTTGTCAGATTAGCACCGATTATCCTTATAGGGGCAATTGCCGGGATATTTTTGACAAGAAAAAAAGATTGAGCAGTTTGCAGAACATGATCATCTTGACTGGTAAAAAAAGATGTACTATCATCTAATTAGTTGATAGTACATCTTTTTTCAGGAGGGATCAATGTGGATATCACACAGCGTCAGATTACAAAAATAGCCAGGGAGGTGGGGAAGTTTACTTCCCGGATGATGAAAGCAGAAGGGGTCGGCACTGCGGAGTTCGATCTCATTCATGTTGTACGGAAAAGGCCCGGCATCACGCAGGCGGAAATAAGTAAAATCTTAGGGGCAGACAAAGGGGCTGTGGCAAAGCAGACTGCCAATCTGGAGGCAAAGGGTTACCTTCGGAGAGAAAATAATCCGGCAGATGGGCGCAGCCAGCTTATTTTTCCTACGGAGCAGGCCCAGAGCCTGAAAAACTCTAAGGCCCACATTGAAGCTCTGTTTTATGAATGGCTTGTTGAACCACTTTCAAAGGAGGAGCAGAAGGAGTTTGCTCGTCTGTTGGATATTCTTTATCACCGGTGTAAAGTAGAAAGCAAAGCTGATTTTCCCGAGATGACCCCACGTATAAGGGAGTGTGAGTGATATGAAAGCCAGTCAAAAGGAAAAACATCTGTCCCAGGCAATGGCATTTCTCATCCTGTTTGGAATCGTCAGCCTGTTCTCTGACATGACCCATGAGGGTGCTTCCAGTATCCGGGGAGCCTACTTGTCTATCATGGGAGCTTCCGCCGGTGCGATCGGTTTTTTCTCCGGTTTGGGAGAACTGATCGGATACTCCATGCGTTATGTGTTCGGAAAACTTACGGATAAAACCCGGCAGTATTGGCCGATTACGATCTTCGGCTATGTACTGGATGTGTTGGCAGTGCCGGCATTGGCTCTGGTAGGAGAGCATGGATGGGTCTGGGCATGTCTGCTGCTGCTCATTCAGCGGATGGGCAAAGCCATTAAGAAACCGGCAAAAGATACGATTATGTCCTTTGCGGCATCTCAGGAAGGTGTCGGAAAGAGCTTCGGCCTGCAGGAACTGTTAGATCAGATCGGCGCTTTTTTAGGACCGGTACTGCTATACCTGGTACTGCTTTTTCGGACAGAGGGAAATGTCTTTCAGACCTATGCTTTCTGCTTTGGGGTACTTGCGATTCCCGGTGCTATTACGCTGGTTCTGCTCCTTGTTACCCGGCGCAGATTCCCAAATCCGGAACAATTTGAGCCTGAGCCGAAAGAACACGTTCCTTTCCGCATGAGAAAAAGCTTCATACTTTATATTGCAGGGATCAGCTGCTTCGCTTTTGGATTTATTGACTATTCCATGATCATTATGCATGTTTCCAGGGTTTATACTGGCCTGGCGGCCAGTCTGGCAGAGACATCTTCGCTGGTAACAGAGGGAACCCTTCCTTTACTTTATGCCGGTGCGATGCTGGTGGATGCAGCAGCCGCTCTTGTATTCGGACATCTTTATGATAAGGTCGGCGTAAAGGCGTTGATGATTTCTACGCTGCTTTCCAGTGTGTTTGCTGTTTTTGTATTTTCTATTCACTCCATTCCCATGCTCCTGTTGGGTGTGGCCCTCTGGGGAATCGGGATGGGCGCTCAGGAATCTATCCTGAAAGCTGTGGTCACTTCTATGGTTCCGAAAGACTGCCGGGCTACGGGATATGGTATTTTTGAATGTTCCTTTGGCATCTTCTGGTTCCTGGGAAGCTGGATCATGGGCGCGCTTTATGATCTGAGCATTCCTGCCATGGTAACTGTATCGGTGATCGCACAGCTTGCAGCGATTCCCCTTTATCTTGTTTCGGACAGATGTGCCCGGGCGGAGAATATCCCTTTGGGCAGCTGATGTTCCGCTCTCTTTTTGCATGAGCGAGAAATAAAATGACAGGGAAATAAACCAATGTTATAATGAAGAAAAAAACAGGCCGACAGTTTGGAATTTGCGGAGGAAACAGAATATGTGGATATGCCCAAAATGCGGGAGGAAATTTAAAAGAACAAATCAAGGTCATTACTGCGGGAAAGCACCGGAAACAGTATTAGAATATATAAATTCGCAGCCCATAGAGACACGTTCTCATTTAACAGAAATGATGATCATATTACAAAAAAGTGTTCCGTGTGTAAATGAACGTATATTATGGAGTATGCCGTATTATGAGAAAGAAGGAAAATCCATTTCCTTTTCTGCTTGTAAAAAGCACGTGAGCTTTTATGTAGGGATTAAAGCTATTGAAAAGTTTGCACTGGAGTTAGAAGAAGTTGTTACTAAGAAAAATGCAATATATTTTCCTTATGATAGAGAACTACCTGCAAAATTGATTGAAGATATTGCAAAATGGTGTTTAAGCTGATTTGACATATACAATCCAGGAGGTGATTGATTGAAAATAGAAATCGGAAAAGACTTTCCAAAATATTTTAAACCTTCCTATCCGGAAGAATTTGACTTGTTTTCACATTTTGAGGTGACGGCTGGAATACCGACAGTTTTATTTGCAATTACTACATGGAAAGAAAACGGAGAGCCAAATGTTTGCTTTCATTCATGGAGTTGTTTTCATGGAGATAAAACTGCCTTTTTTGCCGTAATGGGGAATCTGTATCAACATACCCATACCTACGCCAATATTCAAAGGGAAAAATGTTTTTGTATAAATTTTCTGCCTATAAGCTATTACGATAAACTGGTAGATACCATTCATCACAACGACATGGAAACCGATGAATTTGCTGTGGGAGGCTTTACACTTTCCAATGGAAAAACGATCCATGCACCGGCTATTCAAGAGGCTTTTATCAATATAGAATGTACCTTGAAAGAGACAAAGGATCTAAGCGGCGCAGGAATTACGGCTATGGTTATCGGACAAGTGCTGCATATTTCTGTAGAAAAAGAATATGCACAGGGCTATGCACAAAGATATGGAAAAGAAGGCTTTATGATGCTGATACCAGCGCCTCAGGATCTGGTTACCGGCGAGCCAAATCTGTCGGCAATTGGTACAATAAACATTGAAAAATATGATTGACAGTATATAAGACATGAAAAGAAAACGGAAGCTTGGAGGAATTGTTATGAAACGGGAGTTAGGGATTGCACGCTGCGGACTGGCCTGTTGTTTATGTTCTGAAAACGCAGCCTGTTCCGGCTGTGATTCAGGTCAATGTCCGGACAAAGAGTGGTGCGAAAACAGAAAATGTTCCATTGCAAAAGAAATCCGGCATTGTTATGAATGCGATGAAGAATGCAGAAAAGGATTATTAGGTAAAATAAAACCCTACGCTTTTACTTTATTTATGAAAAGATATGGTGAAGAATATCTTTTAGATTGTCTGGAAAGAAATGAGGCCAATGGAATTGTTTACCATCGTGATGGTATAAATGGCGACTATGACGATTTTGAGGATGTGGAAACACTGATAGAGTACATAAAAACCGGAAACAGATAAATTTATGGAGATTATTGGTGTTTCTTGACAAGTCTTATTTTTAGTGAGGGGTACAATGGTAAAAGAAGTGGATCCAAAAGAAACAAACCGTGCCGTGGCCTATGAGCTTTGGATGAAAGCTCCTAATCCAATGGTGACGTTTTTCAAAACTCTGGATGTGACGAATCTTGTTAAAGTAAGTAAAAAGAGAAAAATGAAGTTTAATATGCTGCTGGATTACTGTATTGGAAAGGCAGCAGCAGGAGTGGAGGAGTTTTATACACTTCCTGTGGGAGACAAACTGCTCCAATATGACCGGATTGCAGTGAATACCATTGTAAAAAACAAAAAGGGAGAGATTAATTCCTGCGATATTTATTATCAGCCGGATTTAGAGGAATATAATAAGCAGTACCTGGAATATACAACCCGGACAGCCAAAAAGTGTCAGGACAGAGATCTGTCAGAAGACTGTATGGTGATCGGCACATCAGCAATCATAGATACGGAAATTGACGGGGCAGTAGGGATGAACAGCGGCATTTTTAACAATCCTTTTATGATCTGGGGCAGATATAAAAAGAAATGGTTCCGATATGAGCTGCCTCTTTCCTTTCAATTTCACCACACACAGATGGACGGGGCCCATGCAGGGGTATTTCTGGCAAATCTGCAAAGAGAGATCAAAGAACTGTGAAAAAGAAAATTATAATTATTATAGTGATATGTGCAGCTGTTGTTCTGGGCATTTTTCTTTATATGAGTTTCCGGTATCAAAATACTTCTTCGGAACGTCTTCCAGATAGATACAGCCAGGTTATCCCACAGGTCCACAGCATGACAGACAAAGATGGGGACGGCATAGACGACCAGGCGGATATCCTCCAGAGTGCATTGGACTACATTGCTGCTAAGCCTAAATATAAAAGCAAATATTATCAGACAGGCTATCCAGATGACGGCTATGGGGTATGTACAGATTTGGTGGCATTTGCGCTGAAAGGTGCCGGGTATGACCTGATGACCCTGGTAGATGAGGATATCAGGGCAGATCAGGAGAGTTACAATATAGAAAAGCCGGATAAAAATATTGATTTCAGACGGGTGAGAAACCTGAAAGTATACTTGGAACACAAGGCAATAAGCCTTACTACAGATCTTTCTGAAATAGAAGAGTGGCAGGGCGGGGATATTGTAATATTCCAGGATCATATCGGCATTGTCTCTGACCGGAGAAATGAAAATGGCGTTCCCTATGTGATCCACCATAATAGCTCCTGGCAGAAAAAATATGAGCAGGATATCCTGGAGAAGAGAGAAGATCTGGTGGGACACTACCGAATTTCTCAATAGTCTGTCTGGAAAACCGAAGAAAATGAAGGCTATAGTAAAGGAAAATGAACGATATGGTGGAAGTAAAGTTTTATGATACGGTGGAGGATTCTCTGCTGAAATTTGCAGTGATCATAGCCAAAACAGAAGAAAAATGGATCTTCTGCAAACACAAAGACAGAGATACTCTGGAAGTACCGGGAGGTCACAGAGAAGCTGGAGAAACGATCCTGGAGACGGCGAAACGTGAACTGAAAGAGGAAACAGGAGCGGTAGATTTCCACATCCGTCCGATCTGTGTATATTCCGTAAAAGGGAAAACAAGAGCAGGGGAAAATATTACAGAGGAGACCTATGGAATGCTTTTTACAGCAGAGATTTTTTCCTTTGAAAAGATACATAGTGAGATAGAGAAAATTATTCTGTGCCAGGATCTGACAGATAACTGGACATATCCCCTGATCCAGCCTAAGCTTATTCAGGAAGCCAGAAACAGAGGTTATCTATAAATACATGGAAGTTAACCGTACAGCCGGGAGGAATGGTCAACAGTTTATTTCTGAGATACAAAGTAATAAGCTAGTACATTAGGAGAGAAAAACATATGGAAATAAAACTGGTTAAAGGAAGCTATGAATATAAGAATCAGATCATTGATATGCTCAAAGAATGGATTGATTACAACGAGAATCATCCGGAGGCCAACACATCACCCAATGCAATTTTTAGAAATAATTATGAGGATTTTGCATATTATCTGGAACACCTGGAATATAAAGAACCCCAGGAAGGGCTGGTTCCGGATTCTACTTTCTTTTGTTTCGATGAAAAAAGAAATCTTATGGTAGGGGCGGTGAATATCCGCCATGACCTCAATGATTACCTGCTAAAGTACGGAGGACATATCGGCGATGGGATAAGGCCCAGCGAAAGGAGAAAAGGCTATGCCACGGAAATGATCCGGCTGGCATTGGAAGAATGCAGAGAACTGGGGCTGACAAGGGTGTTAATGACATGTGACAAAAATAATATCGGCTCGGCAAAATCCATTATCAGGAACGGCGGTATCTTAGAGAATGAAGTCCTGGAAGAAGGTAGTATCAAACAGAGATACTGGATCGCCTTATAGGAGAATGGAGAAAATTGCTGTAAATCATAATGTGGATTACAGTACGATAAGGGAGGAAACAGACACGTATGTATCCGCTGTTTGTTAAAAAGGTATGTATTGACTGGAACCGGGTTCCAGCAAACCGTTATTTAAATCGTATTCCGGCTCTGAAAGATGTGGAGGAGATTCCATTCAGAAGTCCGGTGACTTATTTTGCAGGGGAAAACGGCACAGGAAAATCCACTCTGCTGGAAGGGATTGCTGTGGCCTATGGATTTAATCCGGAAGGAGGAAGCAGAAATTATTCCTTTTCTACCTATGATACCCATTCGGAACTTTGGGAAGCCATCACTCTTGTCCGAGGGATCAGGCAGAAAAAATGGGGCTACTTCCTGAGGGCAGAAAGCTTTTACAATGTGGCGACAAAAGAGATGGAATATGCAGATATTTCCCATCCTTCTATGAACTTTCATGAAAGGTCTCACGGAGAAAGTTTTCTGGCCCTTATGCAGAGCAGACTGTCTTCACCGGGACTCTATATTCTGGACGAGCCCGAGGCGGCCCTTTCCCCTCAGAGACAGCTGACTCTTTTGCTTGAAATAAAAAAAGCAGTGGAAATAGGCGCCCAGTTTGTGATCGCCAGCCATTCTCCTATACTTTTGGGATATCCTGGGGCAGAGATCCTGTCTTTTGACAGGGGCAGGATAGAAAAAATCCAATATGAAGCAACAGAAAGCTATCAGGTAACAGAAATGTTTATCAATAACAGAGAATATTTGCTGAAAAGGCTTTTTTCCAATGAGCAGGAGGACAGCGAGTAAATTATTGTCAGGTATACAAATTGGCGGGCAGATTTTTGAACATAAAATAAAAAGACTTTATCTTATCCGCCTGAGGTCGAATGCGGGTTATGAAAATAAAAGAAATTAGAAAATACAAAAATATACATAGAATCATGAAGGACTTCCTGATGATCAGATATATGTGTCTGGCTGTTATCTTTATAATGATCATTCTGGCAGGGTTGATCGGGATTCTTTCCATAAAGTATCATTCGGATACTGACATTGCCTTCCTGTTGCTTGCAGGAATATGTATTCTTATAGGGATTATTTTACAGATTGCAATACAGGACAACAGAATAGATCCGGAAAGTTTGCAAAGAGCAGATTCTGAGCTGCCGGACAGTCTGAGATTTGCAGGAAGAAAAGGGCTTATAGGACCGGTCTGCTATATTACAGAGCATTTTTTAGTTATTGCCCAAGGGGGCTTTCTCAGGATCCTGCCGATAAAAGATATCCTTTCTATAGAAATCAAAAAAACGCAAGGCGGTTATTATTTCAGGCGCAGCTTTCTGGAAATCACAACTAATGAAAAAACATATCAGATAGGACTTGCGGAAAGTATGCCGGATACGGAGGTAAAAAATATGATCGCACAGATCCGGAAGAGAAAAGAATGAAGCAGGCCCATATTTGGAGGAATTACTATCCGAAAGGAGCGGTAGATTTTTTTCTTGCACATCATAGTGAAGATAACATTATGAAAGATATTGAAAGAAATCGAGTTTTTCTTTGCCTTGACGGATCCCGGAATGCTGTTGGTACAGTTACTATAAAGAAAAATGAAATATCCAGGCTTTTTGTGCTCCCTTCTTATCAGGGAATGGGATATGGCACAGAAATGCTTGATTTCGCAGAACAAGCAATTTCTACACAGTATTCTAAAATTGTGCTGGACGCCTCATTGCCGGCAAAAAAGATATACCAGAGGAGAGGATATAAGGATGTGGAATTTAATAGCATTGCTGTGGGATTTGCATTATCCGGCTCCCCGGCAAAGCCCTGCCAGCTTTTCCAGGGCTCTTGGCAGAGTATGGCTGCTGGCAGGAATCCCATTGTACGAACGGTTATTTATAATTTGTCAAAGTATTCTTTAGCCTCTAATAAACTCATTGATGTGGCATTTCTTAATAGTTTAACTGCTTCGGTATCTTTTCCCGCCCGTTTTAATTCAGTTACATCTTGTTTCAATTCATCTGAAATATAATTTGCTGATATTTGTTCATTTGTAGTTGCGTTACATATCTTATCAATTTGATGTTGTTGGTTTTTTACCTGGGATTTTAACCTTGCAATTTCGATATACTCTACTGTACAGATAATGATTATTACGATTAAAAGTCCATATTCCATTTCCAAATAGCTCCTTCTATATTTGTTTCAGGCATTGAAATACATATCATAAACAATATATCCCTTTATATCTTTCAATGCGCCTGTATAAGTTTCTTGACACATCATACAACGTGGCTCTTTCATCGGTATCCCACTTGCCGGATAAAGGTTAAATTCTGAGGATGTTTTAAATCCAATACGATTATAAAAATGATAATCACCCTCAACTGTAATCCCTTTATATCCTGCATTTCTAACTTTTTCAATGCCTTTGGTAATCATTGCAGAACCAATTCCCTGATGAAAGTAGTCGGCGTGAACGGCCACGGGTGCAAGCATAACGATATTTTTTTCACCTCTATCATCAATATGTACTCCAGTTGGGGTGGAAGATAATAGAAATCTCGAAAAAAGGAAATGGCCTACTAACTTGCCATCTAATTCAGCAACAAATGATAATTCGGGAATATAATATTCCGAGTCTCGTATTTCTTCTATCAGAGCAATAATATCTGTTCCATCCGAGTAATCAGTTCCTTCACTAAAAGAACGTAAAATTAATGAAATTATCTCTTTATAATCTTTATGTGTTTCTTGTCGTATTGTTATATCATTTTTCAATGATTTGACCCCTTTCTATATTTTTAGTAATTTTCTTCTCATATTTTAAGCTACAAACCAATCATTTATATCCTCCTCTAAATTCTTTAGGTTAGAATTAAAATTACTAGTAATCAAAACACTGCTTTACATGGAGGTACATTTTTGCTGTGGTGAATTAATAATACTACTTTTAGGACTTGCTTTCTACTGTTTTTAATTAATAAGGTATAGTTTTAGAACCAGGAGCTGGAAGTAGAGCTGATGAAGAGCGTCCGACTATTGCTTGGTGCAGAGCAATTGGAAAGCACCAGTATCCATAGCAGTTCCTGCAACTTCATACCGTATATGGTGTCGGGGATTGGTTTTATATTTTCTCTTTTCATTGAATGTAAGATTTGATATACTTATTTAGACTGACTGTTTGGTTCGATTTCCCGAAAGACTGCTTTTATTACAAGAATGACTATTGGGCAGCAATCGGGAAAACAGAACAGTTCATAAACTTATTTTTTAAGAGAGGGTTAATTCCATGAGTTTAGCATATCGTCTTGGCTCTGTCGCCTTTATTATGGCTCTGATGGCCCTGGCTTTGTATATCCTGACCGCAGGTATCCTGGGCCGCAAGATTAACTGGAAGTCTCTGGGCATCTTTTTTATTTGCGGGGAGGTGTTCCAATGGTCGGCAATGTTTCTGTACCTTTTATATACCGTAGTAACCGGGCAGGAGAACATTCCTTCCGCAGTCTTTGATACCGCCTGCTATCTGCTGATGGCCTTAGTTTTGGGAGCTATGATGACCAAACTCCACCGTATTCCGCTGCTGCACACCTTTACGGCAGCCATCTTGTGTACTTTTGTCGTCAACACTGCCAACAACACTATGGTGTATGTTGTGGAGGAATATTCACCGCTGTTTGACCGTCAGCACTTCCTGGTTTTCGTACGTCTGGATTTGCCTTATATGCTGACCGTTGGGATCGCCTTGCTGGTGGCAGCCATTCTGAAACGGTCCGAGTTCTACCGATATTTCACTGCCATGTTCCGCAGCCGAGCCAGAGGTATTCTGACCCTAGTGGTTTGTCTTGTTCTCATGCTCATTATGCCTTTACAGCAGCTTTTGTTCCCCGATCTGACCCCGGACGCCAGTTATGCAACTTTCTTCTTTGCACTTATCGTAGTGGGGGTGTTCCTGCTCCAGTTCGCCGCCATGTATGCTGCCGGACAGGACCGTATCAAAGCACAGGAGGAAACAATCTTGCAGCAACAGGCCCATATGGTTCTGCTGGAAGAACTCCAACAGGAGATCAGGGCCTTTCGCCATGATTTTACTAATCTGTTTTCCGGTCTGACCCTCCAGGCGCAAGAAGGAGATTTGGCGGGCATCCAGGACTTCATGAAACGTACCAGCAGTTATTTTGACGAAAAGCTGGGCAACGAGATTGCGCAGATGGATGGACTCAACAACATTCAACTTTATCCCTTAAGAAGTCTTCTGGCTACTAAACTGGCAAAGATGCGGCAGATGCGGATCAAGGGTGTATTAGAGGCTTTGAAACCAATAGACAGCCGGCTGGGTATGGATACAGACGATCTGCTCCGAGCCCTGGGCATCCTATTAGATAACGCCATAGAGGCTGTTCCCAAAGAGAAAGGTCAAGTACGAGTGGTACTGCTACAGGAGGAGAAAGAACTGTATCTGGCGGTGGCAAATAATTATGAAAAAGCGCCGGATCTTTCTTCCCTGACCAAGAAGGGGTATACCACCAAAGGCTCCGGTCACGGCACAGGGTTGACCAGTTACCGGCGCATTGTTGCCCGGTGTCGGGGATGTGCCACCCGCACTTACCTGAAGGACGGGATGTTCATTCAGGAGCTGCATATTCCGGCGGTCTAACTGTTCAGGAGGTGATTTATATGATACCAGTTTACATATGTGATGACGAGCTGCCTATCCGAAAAAGTCTGGAGCAGATCGTCAGAAATCAGATCTTAATTCTGGACAGCGACATGGGGCCGGTGCGGGCCCTGGAAGACCCGGAGAAACTGCTGGAGGTGCAAAAGCAGGATTCCGTTCCGGCTATCTATTTTCTGGATATTGACTTTCCCGGCAAAATGAGCGGACTGGAGCTGGCCCAAAAGCTGCGGCAGTACGATCCCAGAGGATTCATTGTGTTTATTACAGCCCACAATGATCTTGCCTTTGAGACATTTCGTCTGCGGCTGGAGGCTCTGGATTATATCGTTAAAGGCGACCACACCGCTATGACCGGACGGGTACAGAGCTGTCTTGAGAGTATCCGGGAGCGGATGGAGGCTCAGCGCCCTGGTCAGGGCAGTTATTGTACGGTGAAGATCCTGGATACCGTGCGGCACATTCCTATGGACAGCATCCTTTATTTGGAGGCGGTAGGGCTGCGTCATACACTGCAGATGCACCTGGACAATGAACTGCTGGAGTTCAACAGTAGTCTGGAGCACCTCGCACAGCAACTGGGGGAGGGATTCTGGCGGTGTCATCGGAGTTTCCTAGTCAACCGTTCCCGCATCCGAGCGGTACACTTAAAGGAGCAGACGGTAGAGATGGACAACGGGGAGATCTGCCTCCTCTCCCGCAAGGCGAAAAATGAATATCGTCGGACAGATTAACAAGGGCTGTCGCATTAAACATATGTCAGGAATATTTATACATTTTATGCGAATTTGTCGAGCATAGCTTTGAGACCATAGGCTCAAAGCGGTGCAGGCTGAGCAATAAAATGTATAAATATTCTCAATTTTGATTAATGCGACAGCCTCTTGCATTTGGCGAAACGTATCAAACCATTGGCGAAAGAAACGGTCACAGTTTCTGTTTGTCTGCTATACTTAGACCATCGAAAGAAAACATACGAAAAATCGAAAGGAGATATCTACTATGCCTGCTGAAAAATATGTTACTGAGTTTGTAAAGGAAGCCGGGTTCTCCCCCATCCCTGACCGTGCCATTATTGTTACCTACGCCCCCGCCAACATGAGCGAGCGGGTTGTCAAGTTCTTTTCCAATGAGTTTTTTGCTCTGCAAATGTGCCAGGATTCTTTGGTATTGCTTCCTTTCGGGAGGATGTCCTTCATGCTGAAAAAGGATGTGGCACTGGAGATCCCCTATAATACTATTCGCAAGGTAGAGGTAAAAGAAGATATGTTCAACTGGCGTATCGAGCTGGACACGGATGAGGGCATGATTGCTCTGTCCGCTCAGCAGAAAGAACTGAGCGAGTGGCGTCACTCTGGTACGCTGTCTGTAGGTATGAGCGGGCTCGGCTCAGGTATCATGGGTTCCGGTGCTTTGAAAGTTGCTAACTGGCATCGATCCAATCTGGACGCTACCCTGGAAGCACTGAAAGCTCTGCCCGGGAGGAGGGAGGAGATTGCATGACTCTGGAATCTCTCACTGCCCAGGGCTGGCAGGCGAAGCGGCACACCCTTACCACATCCCAGACCTACCTGTGGGGTATTCTGTTTTCCCTGCCCTTTGTACTTCTGGCCGGGGGAATCTATCGGATGCTCTTGCTTCACCGGGCGGTGCTGCTGGATCGCACCGGTCTGATTCTGCTGGCTGTTATTATAGTCAGTGTACCGTTACACGAAGCCCTGCATGGTTTTGGATGGAAATTGGCAGGACGGCTGCATAAAGGTGACGTGACGTTTTTCCTTCGCAGCGGTATCCCCATGTGCGCCTGCCGGACAATTCTTTCAACGAAAGCTTATCTTATAGGTACGCTTCTTCCTTTCTTTATCCTGGGTGGCGGTAGCTTTTTGTTCCTGTTTCTCTGCCCTGGTACAATATCGGTGCTGACAGCACTTGTAAACCTGATGCTGCCAGGGGCAGATCTGGCAATATCCTGGCGTGTACTGCGCAGCGAAGCTGCTTTAATCGCAGATAATCCGGAGGGAGCTGGATTTATTGGGCTTGTAAAGAACCAAGAATGATTTCATGAAAAAATGCTTTCATAGACAAGTGCCCCGGTCTGTCTCATTAAATGAGAAGACCGGGGCACTGATCTTTCTAAAATAGCTGTTTCCACATCGTCCACCAGATGTTCTGCCACGGCAACGTAAGCCCGCTATTTATTGACTGTGATTTTTTTCAAAAGTGTAGTATGGAGCCTCCTTATTTGGTATAATTGAGATATGGCTAGATTGGAATTTACGGAGGTTGTTTATGGCAGATTTTGGATTAAATGAGATGTTAACAATGCAAAGAGAATTGCAAGATAAATATAAAGATAAATGGGAACAGATTTCTCCTGAAGCAGGACAAAATAAATTACTCTGGATGATAGGTGAAATTGGAGAAGTCATTGATATCATCAAGAAAAACGGCAGTGGAAAGGCTGTTTCAGATGACACTTTGAGAGAAAAACTTATTGAAGAACTTGCAGATGTTCTTATGTATTATAATGATGTTCTTCTTTGTTATAGAATAACTACAGATGAATTAAAACACTCTTATACAAATAAGTTTATGAAAAATATGACACGTTGGTAAATCTTAAGTTGTAGAGCAGATAATTTGAACCGGTGGCATTCCAGGAGGTGTACCGAACAAGGTGTCTGTGCGTTTCCTCTTAAAGAAATACCCGGTAACGAACAAAATCTCAGGATCCAGATATAATACGCCAGCTTCCAGAAGTTCACAGGAGCATTGGGATTATGCCCAAGAGATTGCTCCGGATATTTTCCGGGGAATCGCTATAGGCGTGATCTTTTTGCTTTTGGGATTTTACAGAACGGAAACAAAGATAAAAAACTGGTGTTCTGAACATTGAGCAGATACTGTGTTGGAAAGGAGATTCTTATGGATAGTTTTATGGAAGCTTTGTTAAGTGAGAAAACAGGTAAGATTCCAGATGCGTATGACTGGTTTGCTCCGCTGATCGGGGACTGGGACTTTGAGTATCATGATGGCTATCATACAGATGCTCTCAGAACTGTAAAAGGAGAGTGGATCTTCCGGAGAGTTTTGAATGGTGCAGGAATTGAGGATCTGTTTATATGTCCTTCCAGGGAAACTATGAAGTCGGATCCCCAGCCAGATGGAGAATACGGAATGGCGATCCGAATGTTTAATGCCAAAGAAAAATGTTATGATATGACATATACCTGCGAAAAGTATATGACTCGTCTTCGTTTTGTACAAGACGGTGGAAAACTGATAGGAACAGTCATGGATGATCCCTTCCAGAAATGGATCTTTTCTGATATACAGGCAGAAACTTTCCATTGGCAGAATGTAACAGTTCTGGAAAACGGGGAATGGCAGGTAAACAGTAATGTTTACGCAAAACGGAGAAAATAGAAATCCCATTTCCGAAGTCAGAATATAATAAGTATATTAATGTTGCGATTTGAAACATCCTGGGCTATAATAGAGAAAAAGCAGGGAAGTGATTTTCGCTATGAAAACCAGATTTTATGAATACCTGACAAGAGTTCGGAATCTGCGGGGATATACCCAGGCCCAGATGGCAGAAAAGCTGGGGATATCACGTTCTACTTATACGAATTATGAAAGAGGCAACCGATCACCGGATCTGGAAACCCTGGAGCATATCAGCGATGTTTTGGGATGTACTTTAGACGAACTTTTCGGGAGAAGCAAGGGAGAACCGGGCCGGGAAGTGCAGTATGCAGATCTGATGTGCGAACCGGAGGGAACCTATGATTATTCTGCAAAGAAAAAGCGGCTTGCCATTGGCGTTCAGGACTTTCGCTTTCTTCGTGAAAGAAATGCCTATTATGTAGATAAAACACAGTTTATTGAGGAATTTCTGGATTCCTGGTATCAGGTGACTTTGGTGACAAGACCAAGACGGTTTGGCAAGACTCTGAATATGACTATGCTCAGAGAATTTCTGGACTGCACCAGAAACTCTGCCTGGCTGTTTGCGGAAACAAAGATTGAGAAAAGCGTATATGCGGACTGGATAAATCAATATCCGGTGATTTTTCTCTCCTTTTTGAATGTAAAGGCAGAGAATTCCCGGGAAATGATAAGACAGCTTTCAGATCTTTTTCTGGAGGAATATGACAGATACATGGATCTGTCAAAAAGCGGCAAACTGTCTCAGAGAAAGAAAGAGATGTTTTTTCAGAATTACCGCTCCCTTAGTGAAAAACAGGGGGCTGAGGAGCAAAGGAGCTGTCTTTGCCATGGACTTAAGGATTTGTGCGGTATTCTGGAAGAATACTATGGAAAGAAAGTGTTTCTCCTTCTGGACGAATATGATACGCCTTTCATGTATGCAAATTCCAGAGGATATTATGGACAGGTAAGAGAAATTCTTTCAGGGATGTTGAGCTTTTCACTGAAAGGAAACTCTTCCCTGGAAAAAGCCATGCTTACCGGTGTTCAGAGAGTGGCAAAGGAGAACATTTTTTCCGGTCTGAATAATCTGATGGTATGTACTGTAAAAGACCCGGAATATAAGGATTGTTTTGGTTTTACAGAGGAAGAAGTACGAGAACTTCTGGATTACTGTGAAGCGGAGTTTTCCGGGCAGGTAAAGGCAATGTACGATGGCTACAAAATAGGGGATACGGAACTTTATAATCCCTGGTCCATATCCTGTTACGGGGCCAGAAAAAAACTGGAGTCTTACTGGGCCAATACCAGTGAAAACAGTATTTTGAAGAATGCCCTTCGTGAACAGGGACAGTTTTTTTTCCAGTCCTATGAGGAGCTGCTGGAACGGGGCCAGGTTACAGTGAATGCAGATGCGGCAGGGGCTTATTACGAAAATCAGAATGAGACGGCTTTCTGGGGACTTCTGCTGAACGCAGGTATGGTGACCATAGAGGAGGAGATCCGGGAAGATCTGTATAAAGTCCGGGTACCGAATCTGGAAGTTTGGAAAGGATTTCAGGATTTGACGGCCTCTTATTTACAGGTGGAGGAGGGAAAAATAGACAAAATGCTGTATTATCTCCAGACAGGAGATATGGAGCGCTTTTCCCGAGAATATAAAAGGATCCTGCTGGAAATTCCCTCTTATTATGATCTGAAAGATGAAAACAGCTACCATATGATGATGCTGGGGATGTGTGTTTTTCTGCGTGGAACTTACCAGGTGAGAAGCAATCGGGAGAGTAGCAGAGGAAGAGGAGATATCCTGCTCTATTCCAGAAAATGGGGATGTCCCAGTATGATCCTGGAATTTAAATATACCAGAGATAAGTCAGAGAACCTGGAAGACCTGGCGCTGAAAGCTATCGGACAGATTAAGGAGAAAAATTACAGTGCAGACATGACCGGTCAGGTCTGGTATGTGGGCCTCGCTCACCGGGGAAAGGAGGCGGCAGTAAAGTGGGAAATGCAGATTGACTTTCCGGATAAGAGAAGAATATAATGAAAGAAGCGAGCAGTGCTATCACGTAAGTCCGGCGGATACCACTGCTCTTTTTTACAGAAAGGAAAAGAAAAATGGTAAGACAACTGGCGAAAAGTATCAGGGAATACAAAAGAGCTTCCATTGCCACGCCTCTGCTGGTAAGCGGGGAAGTGCTGATGGAATGTACCATTCCTTTTATCATTGCGCGGCTGGTCAATGAAGTGAAAGGCGGCTGCGATATGGGGGTGATCCTGGGGTATGGAGGGATTCTGGTCTGTATGGCCATGCTGTCCCTTTTGTTCGGAGGTCTGGCCGGATCCACCTGTGCCACAGCCTCCTGTGGCCTGGCGAGAAATCTGCGGAAGGATATGTTCTACAGTATCCAGGGATATTCTTTTGAGAATATTGATAAGTTTATGACCTCTTCTCTGGTCACAAGGATGACTACAGATATCACCAATGTACAGAATGCTTATATGATGATCATCCGGACAGCGATCCGCTCGCCGCTGATGCTGATCTTTGCTTTTGTGATGGCATTTGTCATGGGCGGCAGGATGGCGTGGATTTTTCTTTTCGTGGTTCCCGTGCTGGCCTTTGGCCTGTCACTGGTTATTTATAAGACTATGCCCCTCTTCCGGAAAGTGTTTAAAAAATATGACAGGCTGAACAGCTCTATTCAGGAGAACATCAAAGCCATGCGGGTGGTGAAGTCTTTTGTCCGGGAAGACTACGAGCAGGAAAAGTTTAACCGGGCGGCTGAGGACGTATGTACAGATTTTACCAGGGCAGAGCGTATCCTTGCCCTGAATAATCCTCTGATGCAGTTCTGCATCTATACAGTTATGACCTTTGTGCTGTCTTTCGGCTCTTACACTATCATTACCTCCAGAGGGCTGGATCTGGATGTGGGACAGCTTTCTGCGTTGCTGACCTATAGTTTTATGATGTTGAACAGTCTGATGATGCTGTCCATGGTGTTTGTCATGATCACAATGGCTGTGGAATCAGGAAAGAGGATCGCAGAAGTGCTGGAGGAAAAAAGTTCTTTATCCAATCCGGAAGCCCCTGTATATGAAGTGAAAGATGGCTCCATCTCCTTTGAACATGTGAGCTTTAAGTATTCAAAGGAGGCAAAGCGGCGGGTTTTAAAGAACATTGATCTGGATATCCGTTCCGGAGAGACCATTGGCATTATCGGAGGCACAGGCTCTTCCAAATCTTCCCTGATCCAGCTGATCTCCCGCCTGTATGATGTGACGGAAGGAGCGGTAAAGGTAGGAGGAGCAGATGTAAGAGATTATGACCTGGATGCTCTGCGGAATCAGGTAGCGGTGGTTCTCCAGAAAAATATTCTTTTTTCCGGGACGATCCGGGAAAATCTCCGCTGGGGGAATAAGGAGGCTACAGACGAGGAACTGGTCCAGGCCTGTAAGATGGCCTGTGCCGATGAGTTTATTTCCCAGTTCCCTGAAGGATACGATACTTACATAGAGCAGGGAGGAGCCAATGTATCCGGCGGCCAGAAGCAGCGGCTCTGTATTGCCAGAGCTCTTCTGAAAAAGCCCAAAATCCTGATTCTGGATGATTCCACCAGTGCGGTGGATACCAGAACAGACGCCAGGATCCGGAAGGCCATGAAGGATTACATTCCGGAAACTACCAAGATCATTATTGCCCAGAGGACGGCTTCTGTGGAGGACGCAGACCGGATCATTGTGATGGAGGGCGGCGAGATCAATGCCATAGGAACTCATAAGGAGCTGCTGGCGTCCAATGAAATATACAGGGAGATCTATACCTCCCAGAATAAGGAGGGAAACCAGCTTGGAGAATAAAAAGAAAAATACGATTGCAAGACTGTTGAAAACCATGCTGGGTTTTTACCCGGTTATGCTGCCGGCAACGATTGCCTGCATAGTATTTAATGCAGTGGTAAGTTCTATACCCTCTGTCTTTATGCAGAATATTATCGCTGTTATTGAGAAGAACTGGCAGAAAGGAGACTGGGGCGCAGTGGGCGGCCAGATCCTGAGACTGGTTTCTATACTGGCAGTTTTTTATATTCTCTCTCTGGCAGCAGGCTTTACTTTTAATCAGCTGATGGCGATTATGACCCAGGGAACGCTGAAAAAAATGCGGGAAAAGATGTTTGGAAAAATGCAGCGCCTTCCCGTTAAATATTTTGATACCAATGATCACGGGGATATTATGAGTTATTATACCAATGATATCGACACGCTCCGCCAGATGATCTCCCAGAGCTTTCCCCACCTTCTTATATCCGGCGTAACGGTGCTTACCATCTTCGGGATCATGGTGTATTATTGTCTCTGGCTGACCCTGGTAGTGGTCCTTGGGGTAGCGGTAATGACTGTACTCATCAAGAAGGTAGGGGGCGGTTCGGCGAAATTTTTCATTAAGCAGCAGAATGCCCTGGGAAAAGTGGAAGGCTTTGTAGAAGAAATGATGTACGGACAGAAAGTCATCAAAGTTTTCTGCCACGAAGAAGAAAGTGAAGCAGACTTTGACCGTTATAATGATATCCTTTTTGAAGAATCCAGAAAGGCAAACCAGTATGCTAATATACTGGGCCCTATTTTGAATAATATCGGAAATATCCTTTATGTATTGGTAGCTATTACAGGAGGGCTTCTTCTTACTCTGAACGTCCAAAATGTGAGTATATCCGGTATTCCCATTGGAATCAGTATTGTAGTGCCCTTCCTGAACATGACGAAACAATTTGCAGGAAATATCGGCCAGGTATCCCATCAGGTGAATGCGGTAGTTATGGGAATCGCCGGCACGGAAAGGATCTTCAGCCTGCTGGATCAGGAGTCAGAACAGGATCAGGGGTATGTGACTCTGGTCAATGTCCGGGAAAAATCCTGCAAGAGTCAGGCGGGGGCAGATGATCAGCAATCCGGAGAGGGAGAAGTGCTATTTGAGGAATCCAAGGAGCGGACCGGACTGTGGGCCTGGAAACATCCCCATCGGGAAGCCGGCACAGTAACTTATACCAAACTGGAGGGGGACGTGAGGCTGCATAAGGTAGACTTTGGATATGAACCTGGAAAGACCGTACTTCATGATATTTCTCTCTATGCGAAACCGGGGCAGAAGGTAGCTTTTGTAGGAGCCACCGGCGCAGGCAAAACGACTATCACAAACCTGCTCAACCGTTTTTACGATATCGCTGACGGCAAGATCCGCTATGACGGGATTAACATTAACAAGATCAGGAAAAGCGATCTCCGCCGTTCTCTGGGGATTGTACTTCAGGATACCAATCTGTTCACCGGTTCGGTGATGGAGAATATCCGGTATGGAAAACTGGACGCTGCAGATGAAGAGTGTATTGCCGCAGCAAAGCTGGCGGGAGCGGATGATTTTATCACCAGGCTTCCGGAAGGCTATGATACCCTTCTCACAGAAAACGGCGCAAACCTGTCCCAGGGACAGCGGCAGCTTCTGTCCATTGCCAGAGCGGCTGTGGCAGACCCGCCGGTCATGATCCTGGATGAGGCTACTTCTTCTATTGATACCCGTACAGAGGCTATCGTACAGCGGGGAATGGACGCCCTGATGAAGGGAAGGACTGTTTTTGTTATTGCTCACCGTCTGTCCACGGTGAAAAATTCCGATGTGATCATTGTACTGGATCACGGGCGGATCATCGAGAAAGGAAATCACCAGGAGCTGCTGGAAAAGAAAGGACAGTATTATCAGTTGTATACGGGAGCTTTTGAACTGGAGTAAAACGCTATGCCCGGTCCCCGAGAGCTCCGTAAATAATGGATTTATATGGAGCCAGTTTATCCCAGATCCACCGGTTGCTGTCAACTTCTGTTTCCCCGCAGTCAATAATCTCTGTATGGCTGCGGATACTGTGGATCAACTGTTTCAATGCCTGACGGAGAGAGAGGGGGAGCAGGGGCTCCGCAGCGGAAACCGCCTGGGAAAAAGAATCTACATAGGTATGGGCGAGGATTTCAATAGCCAGTGAATCCCGGCTGATCTTCAAGGGGGTATGCTGGCAGTTCTGATATTCTTTCAGGATATAATCAGCCAGCTGCAGAGAACCGTTGCCTTTTTCCCGGAGATAGTCTTTTAGATTTTGATCACAGACAATCTGTACCAGTTGAGGCTGATAATGAATCGAAATTTCATGAAATAAATTTTTTTCTGATGGTGTCATAGAGTATTCTCCTTTGTAATAGAATAAAGGTATTTTATCTCAGAACTTCAGGAAAGGCAAGGCAAAGATAAAGCGGAGTATGATGGATACAATGGAAAAGTAAAAATTAGGACTTGCCCGGAAGAATCCTTTGTGCTATCATAAAAAAAGCAAATGTAAGGGAGGTGGCTTGATGTCGGCTATTCGCTAATGGTAAGGACAATAAATCGGTTCTCATCTATATGACTACGATGGGTTTTTTTGTTGTACCTATTTGCGGATAGATTCATCAGGCTGGCTTTGAGCTTTCAGGCAGTTTTTTTGTGATACAGAAAATCTACAGGTTCATTTGGAATTAAGTTTAAGGCCCTTGGGGCAGTTTCCAAATAGATCTGCTTGTATGCTTGTTTGGATTGCTGCCTCCAGAAATAAGGAAACGCAGGATAGGTATGTGCGGATAACTCAGAGTAAAAGGGTTATCCGCTTTCTTTTGTGCAAAAAATTCCGGATCTGTTCTTATCAATAACTTTAATTGACACATGAAATGTAATTTTGATTTATGAGGATAAGTTCTATGAAAGAAAACAGGAAAAGATATCAATGCCCGAACTGCGGCTGGACTTCTTTTGAAGAACTGGAGAAAGAACATCTGGAACATTGTCCTAACTGTCTGTCAGGTATCCATGAGACAGACAGGGAGGGAAATCCATGCGGGGGCATACTGGAGCCAGTCAGCGTCTGGATCAGAGAAGATGATCAATGGGAAATTATTTCAAGATGCAGTTTCTGTGGAGAAATGATATCTGCCAGAATGAACGAGAGAGATAATCTGATAAAAGTACTGTCTATTGCCTCAAAGCCTTTATCTTCCCCGCCTTTCCCGGTGGAACGGATGGAAGAACTGACAAGGATGATGGGCGGTCATGGAGAGATAGGAGGAAAATTCCATGAACAGAGAAAATAAGAAGCGAAAATATGACAAGAAATACTATAAGACACATCCCTGTACAGATTCTTTTATCTGCAAAGTATGCGGCTGGCCGGTAGTGTCAGCAGGTGCCGGCAGCAACCACAGGAATCACTGCCCTAACTGCCTTTACAGCATTCACCTGGATAATGAGCCTGGTGACCGGGAGTCACGGTGTCATGGACGGATGGAGCCTATCGGGGTATGGGTCAGGAAAAACGGGGAATGGGCCATCATCCACAGATGCATAAAGTGCGGTAAGATCGGTTCAAACCGTGTGGCGGCTGACGACAACCCTATGAAGCTTATAGCACTGGCCATGCGCCCCTTCGGAAGTTCCAGGATTTCCAGAGCAGATGTCCGGGAAATGACTGCTACTATGGAATAAATGTTTCAGGCCCTTTTCCAGGCAGGAACCGAGGGGAAGGGCCTGAAGATAAAAAAAGATAAAAGCACAGGACAGACCAGGAAAGATGTGATAGGATATAGAAAAAGGTATGGGAGCATATGGTATGGATACAAATATATTTTTATTTTTTGAAAAACATCAGGGGGCCCTTCTTCTGTATGAAAAGCTGGAAGAAGCGCTCCAAAGAGAAATTGACAATGTAACGGTGAAAGTCCAGAAAACCCAGATCACCTTTTATAAGAAACGTCTTTTTGCCTGTGTATCTTTTGCCAGGGTGCGGAAAGCGGCTCAGCTTCCGGACCCTTATATGGTTGTGACCTTTGGTCTGGAGCATAGGGAAGAATCTCCCAGGATCGATATTGCCACAGAGCCTTATCCAAACCGGTGGACTCATCATGTCGTGATCCATGAAAAAGAGGAAATTGATGAAGAACTGATGGGCTGGATAAAAGAGGCAGCGGTTTTTGCAGAGACCAAGAAGAGATAGAAAGCCCGGGAACAGATAAGGAAATAAGGAAAAACTCTTGACACAGAAGTATGACAGGATATATACTTTAATAGTAAAATATTTATAATTAAAATAAATTAGAGGAAACCATGAATTATTCACTTGATACTCTGTTATATGGGATGCAATTCCGTAGACTGATGGAAAAGGAGATGGCTCCTATTGAAACAACCTATGGACTGCAGAAAATCGATATGCAGATTTTGATCTATCTGAAACATGCAAAGGAACTGAATACGTCTAAAGATATCATGAAGATGAATATGTTTACAAGAGGACATATTTCCCAGTCTCTGAGCCGGCTCCAGAAAAAAGGATACGTAAGAATGGAGCAGGATCTGGAGGACAGAAGATGTACCCATAATTATCTGACAGAGGACGCTCAGATTATCATTGTAAAGCTTGAAGAAATTTACCGAAAGATCAGGAATATCGTATTTGACGGAGTGACGGAAGCGGAAAAAAAGACACTGGCTGCGGTAGCACAGAAAATGAACCATAATATCAGTAAATTTTTGTAAGAAAAAGAAAGGGATGTTTTATCGACACCCCTATCTTTTTTAAATAAATAGTTTAAAAATAAAATATTTATAAA
>ERZ1090861.243-NODE-243-length-35732-cov-20.911371_pt1 | contig 35732 bp, 31 predicted proteins | sample MGYA00478482_ERZ1090861 | MGnify/ENA primary metagenome ERZ1090861 (study PRJEB33644, sample SAMEA5815744) | chicken gut metagenome | biome: Chicken; feature: Gastrointestinal Tract; material: Caecum | place: Ireland | collected 2019-01-01 | study: A study of the... | reverse complement strand
GTATCAAAATTTATAAGTAAATATAATATGTAAATAAATAAAAATAAATTAAAAATAATAAAAAATAAAAAACCAAAAAATTTAATAAAAAAATAAAAAATATAGACAAAAAATTCAAGTAAAATTACAAAAAATTCAAATAAAAATATTTAAAATAAAAAAATAAAAAGAAATTTATTTTTCTTTTTATTTTTTATTGTTATTTATTTCTGTTAATTTTTCAAGATTTTTATAGTTTTCTATTGCGTGCTGTTTTTGCTTTTCAAGAAGGTCTATATTTCCTTTTTCTATAGTTGAAACAAATCTTCGCTCGCCTTTAAGAAAATCAAAATAGCTGTCTTCATTTAGTTTGCTCTGCAGATTTAAGGTTTTGTCAATAGGGTTATATTCATAAATTGGCCAGAACCCACAATCAACAGCCTTTTTCATTTCACTCATCATGTTAGACATATCAAAACCTTGATTTACGCAAGGTGCATAGGCAATAACAAGACTCAGGCCGCTATAGTTTTGTGCGTCATTAAGAGCCTTTATCGTTTGATTGATATTCCCGCCAAGTGCCACCTGAGCGACAAATACATCTTTATAAGACATGGCAATTTCGCCAATATTTTTCTTTCGTAGTGGTTTGCCATTTTCTGCAAATTTCACTGCTGCACCAGTTGGAGTTGCCTTACTTGCTTGACCACCGGTATTTGAATATGTTTGATTATCAAGAATTAAAATATTGACATCTTCTCCACTTGCGAGTATGTGGTCAAGCCCACCAAAGCCAATATCATAAGCCCAGCCATCACCACCGATAATCCAAACTTTTTTATCTTTGTTTTTGTTGTATTTGCTGCCAAGTTTTATTCCAAGACCAAACTCTGCGTTATCTTCAAACAAACTGTTTGCCCAAAGAATGCCGCCATTTTCATCTTTACCATAAGGGCAAGAGCCAAATGTCCCGCCATAGATTGAAGAGCAACCTGTTGCATTTGCAATCATCATATTGCTTCCATTAAGCATAGTTAAAATTTTGATATAAGGCGTCTCTCCACAGCCAGCACACGCACCAGAGAACTTGAATAGTGATTTTTCAAATTGCAGACCCTTTGCCATAGTCTTAGGAAAAAGATTTTGCTTCTTTAAAACAAGTTTTAGACTTTCGTCATATTCTTTTTTCTTCTCGTCTAAAATTTCTTGAGCCTCACTCATCACAAGCGCCTTCTTAATTGCAGGGCAAGTTTTAGCGCAGACTCCACAGCCCGTGCAATCTTCAGGAGAAAGGAGTATTTTAAATAAATTGCCATTCAGTCCAAGTGCTTTAACAAAACTATCTTTATCTTGCAAACTTTCATCCACAAGTAAAGCCTGCAGAGCAGAGTGCGGGCAGGCAAGCACACATTGTCCACATTGAATACAATTTTCTTTAATCCATTTAGGCAGTCTTAATGCAATACCGCGTTTTTCAAATCTGCTTGTGTCAAGTGGGGTAGAGCCGTCTTCAGAAAATTTAGAAACAGGAATGCTGTCGCCACAAAGATTTTTCTGCTTTTTCATGATATTTATATAAAATTCATCTTCATAGTCTGATTGCTGTTTATAAACTTTTCCTTGCAACGCAGAAACATCGACTTCTTCAATAGAACCCAGTGCTATTTTCATAGCATCAATATTCTTTTGAACAACATCTTCGCCTTTATTTGAAAATAATTTTTTGATTTCTTCTTCAAGCTCTTTTGCGATGTCGTTGTCATCTAAAAATTTAGAACATTTAAGAAGTGCAGCTTGCATAATAATGTTGATTTTCGCTCCGAGCCTGCATTCTGCGGCAATCTTTTGACCATTTATAACAAAAAGTTTTGAATGAGTTTTTTGCAATGTTTCAACGTAAGATACAGGCAAAACCTTTGATATTTCATTCTTGCCAAAGATAGAATTTATTAAAACCGTGCTATTGTCATTTAAGCCTTCAAGACAGTTATATCTTGTAACAAATGAGAAGTTATTTATAGACACAACGTCAGCGTTTTTAACAAGATATTCACTCTTTATAGGTTTGTCAGAAAGTCGCAGATGAGATATTGTCAAACTACCTGACTTTTTAGAGTCATATTCAAAATAACCTTGAACAAACTTGTTATATTTTTCGCCAAGAATTTTAATGGTCGACTTGCTTGCAGAAACAGAACCATCAGAGCCAAGCCCATAAATTTTTATTTGGAAAGCATCTTGCTTGCCTTTATAACTTGATAATTTTAGCGAGCTTCCATTGACGTCATCATCAATTCCAACAGTAAAGTTATCATGTGGCTGACTTTCAAGCATATTGTTGTAAACGCTGTCAACTTGAGACGGCGTAAAATCTTTGCCTCCAAGTCCATACCTGCCTGACAATATTTTTATATTTTTATTATATCTCTGCACAGCAGAAATCACGTCAAGGGCGAGAGGTGGAAGAGAACCGTTTTCCTTAGTCTTGTCAAGCACTGTGATAGTCTTAACCGTTTCTGGCAAGGCTTCAATAAACTTATGATAAAGGAAAGGTCTATAAAGCACAACTTTGATAAGCCCAATCTTTTTGTCAGGGTTGTTGTCAATATATTCTTCTATCGTCTGGCAGGCAGAGCCCATTGCAACAACGACATGCTCGGCGTCAGCTTTCCCGTAATATTTAAAGAAATCATACTGACTTCCTGTCAAGGCGTTAATATCAGCAAATATTTCATTTAGATTTTTTTCAACTTGTCTATATTTAATTTCATTTGCTTCTCTATTTTGAAAGAATACGTCAGGGTTTTGTGCCGTGCCAAATTGTTTTTCTTTATAAGAATTTTTAAAGTTTATAAAATAATCTTTTATAATCTTTTTTATTTCACCATCTTCAAGCATATTTATCTTTTGAATTTCATGGCTTGTTCTAAAACCATCAAAGAAATGCATAACAGGAAGACTTGACTTCATTGCCAGAGTGTGTGCGGCAAGCGCAAGGTAGTGGGAGTCTTGCACTGATGCTGATGAAAGCATAATAAAACCAGTGCTTCTTGTAGCCATAACGTCAGAGTGGTCACCAAATATAGATAGTGCGTGACTTGCCACAGCTCTTGCAGAAACGTGAATAACAGCAGGTAAACATTCACCAGCCATTTTATACATATTAGGTATCATAAGAAGCAGCCCTTGACTAGATGTGAAAGTGCTAGCGTAGGCATGCGATAAAAGTGCGCCATGCAATGTTCCAGCAACGCCACCTTCAGATTGCATTTCAATCATTTTAACGTCTTCGTCAAATAAATTTTTCTTTCCCTTGCTATTAAGTCCAGAGCAATATTCAGCCATAGGGCTTGACGGTGTGATAGGGTAGATAGGTATCACTTCAGATAATTTATAGGCAACATCTGCAGCGGCAGAGCATGCATCAGTAATAATTTTTTTCATAATTTCTCCTAATAAAAGTATATATTTTTTAGCTATTTTAGTCAAACAAATTAAGGTGGTGTTTAGTCAAATAAAACAAGGCGATGTTTAAATAGTTTTTGTATGGCAAAATAAGGTGGGGTTTTAATAATGTTTCTTGTGCACGGCTATTGAAAGTAAAATTTTTAAACGAGTTAAAAATTTTTGCTTTGCCTGTCGGCAAACCGCCTGCCTTAACGGCACGCCACTTTCAATAGCCCTAATTATAAAACAAAATAATTTCTACTCACTTATAATTTAACATAAAATCACATTAAAATTTATCAATTTTTAAAATTTATTTTTTAAATAAAAAAAGAATAGTTATAATAGAAATATGAAAAGAATTTTACTAAGCATAGAATACGATGGCACAAACTACTGCGGCTGGCAAAAACAGCCCAATGTTAAAACCATACAGGGTGAAATTGAAAAAGCAATTAAACAAGCAATAGGGGAAGACGTTGAAATCTTTGGAAGCGGACGGACTGATGCTGGCGTTCATGCACTAAATCAAAAGGCGCATTTTGACATGACGCTCCCTGTGCCGATATCAAAACTTGCTGATATACTAAATAATGTGCTGCCAGATGATATTGTGATAAAATCAGCCGAAGAAGTTGATACAGATTTTCATGCAAGATTTTCAGTTCATAAAAAATGCTATAGATATAAAATCTACAACTCAAACGTTAAAAATGCATTTTTAGCCACAAGGGTAGGTGTTGTAAAGAATAAACTTGATATAGATAAAATGAAAGAAGCGGCGGCACTTTTAATAGGCGAACATGACTTTCATGGTTTTTGCTCGGCAAACACAAGCGTTGAAAATTTTGTCCGCACAATATATGATATAAAAGTGGCACAAGAGGGTGACTTTATAAAGGTCGATGTTTGTGGAAATGGATTTTTATATAATATGGTAAGAATTATAGTAGGCACACTTGTAGACTACTCTTTAGGCAAATTATCTTTGCAAGACATAAAACAAGCTCTTATTCAGGGTGATAGAAGCAAAGCAGGGCAGACAATGAGCCCGCATGGACTTTATTTAAAAGACGTAATTTACTAAGAAATAATTGCTTTTTTATATATAATATGCTAAAATATAAAAGCATAAAATTGGCTTTAACAATGACAGGAAGTCTATTGTATCAAATTGACACGTGCACAAATATACATATCTTTTGCATGTTTGAAGATTTTTCTTAAAAGCCAAATAAATTAAAAGGACACACTATGAAAACAGATAGAGAATTAAAAGAATTATGGTTTAAATTTTTTGAAAAACATGGATTAAAAAAAATACCTGGCTATTCTATAATACCAGAAAACGACCCAACAGTGCTTTTTACCACAGCAGGTATGCACCCACTCGTTCCATATTTGCTTGGCGAGCCACATCCTTATGGAGATAAGATTTTTGACGTTCAAAGATGCATCAGAACAAACGATATAGACGAAGTTGGCGATGCAAGCCATTTGACACTCTTTGAAATGCTTGGGAATTGGACACTTGGTGCCTGCGATAAAAAGACTATGATAAAACTCAGTTTCGAGTTTTTAACAAGCAAGGAATATTTAGGACTTCCTAAAGAAAGACTTGCGGTGTCTGTCTTTGCAGGCGATGAAACAGCTCCAAGAGATGAAGAAGCTTACAATGCATGGAAGGAGTGCGGAATAGACCAAGTTTTCTATCTTCCAAAGGAAAACAACTGGTGGGCACTTGGTGGCGGCGTAGGTCCATGCGGTCCTGACACTGAAATGTTCTATGACACAGGCAAGCCAAAATGTAGTGAAAATTGCTCACCAGCTTGCGATTGCGGAAAATATTTAGAGATATGGAACGACGTTTTCATGCAATATTATGTTAAAAAACCAGGTGCAAAAGCTGAAAAACTAGCAAGACCAAATATAGACACAGGTATGGGGCTTGAGCGAACTGTAACTGTTCTCAATGGTGCAGAAAGTGTATACGACTCAGGTTGCCTTAAAAAAGTTATAGATTTTATCTCAGACAAGACTAAGCTTGGGTATAAAGAAACTGCACAAGCAACAAGAGCATATAGAATTATCACTGACCACTTAAGGTCATCAGTGTTTATCTTGGGTGATGAACGCGGTGTTGTTCCATCAAATATTGGTCAAGGATATATCTTAAGAAGATTTATTCGCCGTGCAATAAATTGTGCAAGAAATATTGGGCTTGATTGCAAGTATTTTCTAGATATTGCAGATATATATGTAGATGAATATGGCAAGGATTATGAAGATATAGCCGCTCATAGAGAGTTTATTAAGGAAGAGTTAGAAAAGGAAATTGAAAAATTCTCTAAAGCTCTAGAAGAAGGTCATAAAGAGTTTGAAAAGGTTATTGCAGGAGTGGAAAAACATAAAGAATTTGCTGCCAAAACTGGAGAAAAGGTTGAAAATAAACTCAGCGGCAAAGCAGTGTTCAGACTTTATGATACCTTTGGCTTTCCATTTGAACTTACAAAAGAGCTTGCCGAAGAGCGTGGCTACAGCGTAGATAAGGCTGAGTTTGATGAAAAATTTAAAGAGCATCAAGAGAAATCAAGAGTTGCATCTGCTGGCACTTTTAAAGGCGGACTTGCAGACAGCTCTAAACAGTCAGCACGACTTCACACAGCAACCCATCTTCTTCTTGCAGGGCTTCAAAAAATGTATGGCAAACAGGTTATGCAAAAGGGCTCAAATATAACACCAGAGAGACTTCGTTTTGATTTTAACCTTGACCATAAGATGTCGAAAGAAGAACTTGACAAAGTTGAGAAATTTGTCAATGACGCAATCGCAAGAAAACTTCCTGTAACCTGCGAAATCATGAGCCTTGAAGAAGCAAAGAAACAGGGTGCACATGGCACATTTACAAATAAGTATGGGCAGGAAGTAAAGGTCTACACGATAGGCGACGTAAGCAAGGAAATTTGCGGCGGTCCACATGCCGAAAATACTGAAGAGCTTCATCATTTCAAAATTATTAAGGAAGAATCTTCCTCAAGCGGCATAAGAAGAATAAAAGCAATCTTAGACTAATAAATTTTATTTAAGTGTTGTAAATTATATTTAGTTGTGTTATAATCTTTGTATAGATTAAATCTAAATTTGATTTTTGTAATTGGAGGGAAAATGGCAAAAGGTGGCGTTAAAAAAGGCTTTGCTACTTATTTATTTATATTATTGCTATTAATAGTAGCTGCTTTTTTAGTGGTAATAGTTGTCATGCTTTTTTCTCCATTTAAAAATGTCTTAGGCTTTCAATATATGATTTATGAGACAGATGGTGAGCCGATTTATCGGACTTCCGCCAATGAAACGATATCATATTCTGAAATAGAAGAGATAAACATAAATTGCGGTTATGCAAATGTTGTGGTCGAAAGGTCTCAAGAAGTTGATAGAGATGCTGTTAAGGTTGAAAATAGGTGCAAGGGCTTTGCAAATTCTAGTGATAATACAAACTTTTCAATAGATATATACTTTTCTGATGCAGGAAACTCGATATTAAATATTGATGTAACAGAGCCAGAAGGTTTCTTGTTCTTTGACAGAGAAATAACTATCAGTATTCTCGTGCCAGCTCAGTCAAGCTATGCACTTAGCAATACCGCAATTAATATAACAAACACAAGCGGTAATATAGTTATTGGGAATGCAACAGCTTTATCAAATAATCCAGACGTAACAGGAATTTTAAGTTATATTGATGTCAATTCATTAAATTTAAGAACAGATAGTGGTCAAATTTCTTTAAATAGATATCTTAATGGAACTTTTAATGATATGTTTATAAAGTCAAATACAGGAAGAGTTGTATCTTATATTTCAGATATGACCATATCAAATAATTTTGAGTTGCACACATCATCTGGAAATGTTGAGTTTACAAATTTAACATACACAAATGCTAGAGGAAAAGGTATAGTTCTTGATTTAAATAACGGAGAATTTCAAGCAAACACTCTTAGTGGCTATGTGGTGCTAAATATGGATAGCGGCTATCTTGATATAACAAACTTGCAAGGCTCGCTTAATGCCAATGATTCAGTTGTTCAAATGAATGATGCAACACTCACAATAGATTCCGTTGAAGGTGATATAAGCTTGCCTTTTGCCAATAACAGCACTATAAATATTGGGGAAATGTCAACAAACAGTCAAATCTATGTAAGGGGAACTGACAGCAGAGTTCAGGTTCAAGCTCTTCGTGGGAAAGGTTTTATAGAAACAACATCTGGTGATATAAACATACATTCATATGCTGATGATCTCTCTATAAAAACTGAAAGTGGCAACATGAATATAATTTATGAAAGTCCAGTAATAAATAATGAAGTTAATTTAACATCTCAGAGCGGTGATATAAACTTAAGTGTGCTAGGCAGTTTAGCTTTCGCACTTTATGCATATGATGCAAACGGAAATGATAGCTCGAATATTGATGTTCAGTGGCAGGCAGACGTATTTTCAAATCCACTTGTAGTTAACAATGGAAGCAAATATATAAATGTAACAACAAATGGTATTATAAACGTGTCTCTTATTGAGGATTAAAAGCTTTCTTAATTGAAAGCTTTTTTATATGCTAGTTAATTTAAATAAAAGTTTTTAATTTTTATTTTTTAAATTTTGCTTTATTTTTTTCTTATAAAATAATTTGTAATCATGGCTATTTTTTGTTATAATTTAACAAAGGAAAATTTATGAAGATACTCCACACTGCAGACATTCATTTAGGTGCAAAAAATATAAAATTGCCACTAGATAAGCAAACAGAAATAAGAAATGAGCAAAATTTGCTTATAACAAAGTTGTTCCAGAAAGCATATCAAGAAGACTATGATATAGTTTTGATATGCGGCGATTTATTTCACGCAAAAAATGTTCAATCAAAAATAGTTGCAAATTTTTTTAAGGCGGTCGAAAATTTTTCTAGACCTGTTTTATATGTTAAAGGCAACCATGATGAAAGATTTGATTTTAATATAACTCTTCCAAGTAATTTTATCATGTTAGATAATTATAACCCTTTTTATAGACTTGACAATGTGGTGTTCTTTGGACAAGTGGCACCAGATATTATAGAGAAATATTATGATAAAACCCTAAAGAACATTCTGCTTCTTCATGGTGATATAAACAATAGAACAAGCTCTGATTTTATTGATATAAACATTTATACATCAAAATATCACTTTGATTATATAGCCTTAGGACATGTTCATAGCAGCTCTAAATTTGATATTGCAGGTGTAGTTGCCTCATATCCAGGAAGTTTGTTTTCAAATGGCTTTGACGAAACAGGTGATAAAGGATATATTGAAGTTATTGTAGAAGATAACGTAAAAGTTAATTTTGTATCATATCCAAGTAGGCATTATTGTATAGTCAACTGTGATATAACAGGGCTTGCAAATTACAGTGATATAATAAATAAAATTAAAAATGAATTAAAAGATAATTGTAGCAGAGACGATCTTGCACGAGTTATATTAAGTGGTTACTATACAGAAGATAGTGAAAAATATATTCATTCAATAGAGCGTGATTTGAAGGATAGCTACTATTATTTTGAGCTTGTTGATAACACAAAACTTAAAATAGATTTTGAAAAAATAAAAAATGAGGATTTGTCATTTAAGGCTGAATTTTTACTTCTTGTTGAAAATGAAGAGAAAGATGAAGAACTTAAAAATAAAATATGTCAACTAGGAATTGAAGCATTAAGGGGAGATGATATATCGATATGATATTAACAAAATTACATATAGAAAACTTTGGAAAACTTCATAATATTGACTTTGACTTTCAACAATCAATAACTCAGCTCCTGCATGAAAATGGATGGGGTAAGAGCACTTTTACCATTTTTATAAAGTCAATGTTTTATGGACTTCCTGCAAAAACAAGGGGCAGTGACTATAAGTCAGAACGCACAAAGTATATGTCATGGCAGGGCGGAACTTATGGTGGTTACATAGAATATAAGCAGGGCGAAAACACCTTTAGAGTGACTAGGACTTTTGGGAAAACTCCAGAAGGTGACAGCTTTGAATTATTTGACTATAAGACCAATACATCTATAAAAGAAGAGAAAACGCCGCTTGGTGAAGAGCTCTTTGGAATAGGTGAGGAGTCCTTCAAAATGACGGCTTTCTTTCCGCAACTTGACTTTAAAAGCTCAGCAAACTCAGAGCTTACAGCCAACTTGACAGGAGTAAATAAATATCAAAATGACCTTGCAAACATTGATAAAGCAATTAAGAAACTAAATGAGAAACGACTTGAAATAAAAAGACAAATACCTAAAAAATCAGAGATTGAAGAAAGACGACTAAAACTTGGGCAAATAAAGTCTCTAAAAGTATCATTAAGTGAAGAAATTGAAAAACAAAGGGAAAACTTAGAAAAATTAGAAGGTGAAAATTTGTCGCTCAACGATAAAATTTCTATTGAAAGGGAAAAATTGAAGCTTCAGCAAGATAAATATAAAAATAAGTCTCTTATTGAAAACAAGGTGCAAGAGTTTTCAACCGAGATAAACAAACTTTATTCCAAACAAGCAGATATGCAAAACAAGGCTATAGAAAACTTAAGCACTCAAAAAGAAAATCCTTTTAAGAAACTACTATATATCATGATTCCGATAGCGATAATCTTGTCGGCAGCTGCAGCCGTTTTGTATGCTTTTGATATAATAGGAATAGCTCTTCTTATTACAATCATAATTTTATCAATAGTTTTAGCTGTTGTGACTGTTGTGTTATATAAAAGAAGGTCAAAGTTTGATAAAGAAGAGCAAAAAGCAGCCATACTTACAACTGACTTTAAAACAAAAATTGATGAGTTAAATAAAGAACTTGAAAAATTAAACGCTATTTTAAAAGATGACTACGCTGATGTTTCATTGCCAGAAAGCACAACTCTTGACCAGCTTTTGCAAAGTCAAAGCAATTTAAAAGCAGAGCAACTATCTTTAAATAGCAAAATTATGAATTTGAATGCTGACCTTGACAACGCTATAAATCAGGAAGAATACATGTCAAGTCAGATAGAAGAATACAAAGACAAGTTAATTACGCTTGAAGAGAAATATAGCATAGTAGAAAAGACAATAGACTATCTTTTAAGAGCGAAAGATAATGTGGCTTCACGTTACGTAAGCTCAATCAACAGCGAATTTTCAAATATACTTTCAAAATTTAATATAGACGCTAAAAGATTTGTTATTGATAATCAATGGGACGTTAAAGAGCAAACCAGTGTTGGCAGCAAAGAGTTTGAATATTCATCACAAGGCTTGCAGGACATCATATCTTTTTGTCAAAGAATCAGCTTGATAAATAAAATTTACAAGAAAGAAAAGCCTTTTATTATTCTAGATGATACCTTTGTAAATTTAGATGATAATATGATGGAATGTGCAAAGGAAGTAACTAAAGAGCTTTCAAAAAGCTATCAAATAATTTATATTTGTTGCCATTCAAGGTGTAAAATTATTTAATTGCTCAGAGAAGGTTGGTTATTATAAAATTACGCACTTAAAAGCAATGCCCAAAAGGGCATTATGCAAAAGTTTTTGCATGTTAAGCCGTGCCAAACTTGGCACGACTTAACGCTTTTAAGTGCTTTTTTCTTCGTTTAACTTTATCTAAAATCAATATTAAATAAGGCTTAAAAAATAAATTATTATTTTTATATTTTGTTTAATTTTATATATAAAACAAAATGATTTTATTAAAAAATCTATGACTTAATCATAGATTTTTTGTTAATTTTAATATTGAATACCCCAGTAAACCATGTGTTTAGCTTTTTTGCCACAAACTATGCAGGTGTCTGCAATATGTTCTTCTTCAAAAGGTATACATCTAGACTTCATGCCGCGAATCTCTTTCATTTTAGCTTCACACTCAGGGGCACCACACCACATAGCTTTAATAAAGCCAGGCTTAGTTTCCATAATCTTTTTAACTTCATCAAGTGTAGTGCAGGTATAAGTCCTTTCCTTAGTATGTTTAAGTGCTCTTTCATACATATTTGCTTGTATTTCATCAAGAAGTGCAAGGACATGCCTTTCTATATCTTCAAACTTAACTATTTCTTTTGTGCCAGTGTCCCGTCTTGCAATAACAACTTGATTGTTTGCAACATCACGAGGTCCAACCTCAATTCGCACAGGAACACCTTTCATTTCATATTCAGCAAATTTAAAACCTGCGCTCTTGTCACTAACGTCACATTGAAGACGTAAACCTGCTTTTTTAAGAGTTTCGGCAATTTTATCAACTGCACCCAGCACATTTTCATCATTTCTGATAGATGCAATAACAACTTGTTTAGGTGCAATCTTAGGTGGCAAAACAAGTCCATTGTCATCACCATGCACCATAATTAAAGCTCCAATCATTCTTGTGCTGCAACCCCAAGATGTTTGATAAACATATTGAGGCTGATTGTTTCTATCAACAAATTTAACATCAAAAGGCTTAGAAAACTTTTGCCCAAAATAGTGAGATGTTGCAGACTGCAGCGATACTCCGTCATACATAAGTGCCTCAAGTGATAGGGTATATTCAGCGCCAGCAAACTTCTCTTTTTCAGTTTTCTTACCAACAAGCACAGGAATAGCAAGATATTCTTCAAAGAATTTTTTATAGATATTAAGCATTCTTAAGGTTTCTTCTTCTGCTTCTTTTGCTGTCTCATGAATGGTATGTCCTTCTTGCCATAAAAACTCTCTAGATCTAAGGAAAGGTCTTGTAGATTTTTCCCAGCGAACAACGCTGCACCATTGATTGTAAAGTTTAGGCAAATCTCTATATGAATTTATAATAGTGGAATAATAGTCACAAAATAGCGTTTCTGAGGTAGGGCGAACGCAAAGTCTTTCTTCAAGTGGAGTTTTCCCGCCATAAGTCACCCAAGCAACTTCAGGTGCAAAGCCTTCCACGTGTTCAGACTCTTTTTTAAGCAGACTTTCAGGAATAAACATAGGCATGTATAGATTTTCATGTCCCGTTTCTTTAAACATTCCATCAAGCACAGCCTGTATATTTTCCCATATTGCATAAGCGTAAGGTTCAATCACAAGGCAGCCTTTCACTGAGCTGTAATGAGCAAGATGTGCTTGCTTCACAATATCAGTATACCACTGAGCAAAATCGTTGTCTCTTGAAGTTATTTTTTCATTTTTAATAATAGCCATAATATAAGTCCTTTTATAATCTAGAGTATTTTAGCATGGAAAGAGTATTTTGTCAAATTATATACAGACAATTTGTTTATTTATTAAACTACAATAGGATTTTCATAATTTAAATTAGGAAATTTTTCTAAGGCTTAAACACAAGTCAATCAAGTTTCAACAAAATTTATTCCGCTTCGCTTTCTTCGCCATCATTTTCAGCATTAGGAACAGTAGTATAGATATACATAACATTTCGCCCATATAAATCTCTTTCACTGAAAACATGTTTGATTTCACTTACTTTAATATCTACAAATGCAAGCGGTTTTATTAATTCATCATTTTTGCTATACAATTTATCGAGTGTTTTTCTCATAATGCTTATTTTATAGCTATCTTGTTCGCCTTGAATTTGCATCTCAGCCATTTTATTTAAAATTTCAATCCTGCTAATGTAAACAACTTGACCTTTATCAAACTTATTAAGGTCAGAAAACTCTATATATTTTTTGATTTTCTTATTATTTTCCATCGTTAAATTACTCCTTTTTTGTAACGTTACCATCAGCAATTTCATAACAGTCACCAAAATATGTGGTATTTTGTCCATCAACTAAAACATAACTTCCATTAGGAAGCCCTATAAAACTCTTGCCTTTTGAAAGGGGAAGAATGTAGTCGCGGACAACATCAATCTCATTACATTCTATTTGATAAACCTTATTTTCACCATCAAAATGTGGAATGATAATTTTATCAAAAAATCCTAATCCTTTCACAAAACGTTTTTCTTTTAGGTCGGCAAGCTCTTCTGGAAAGTTGGCAACGATTTTCCCTAAATTCATTGTGCCCGCAGATATACCAATGCATAACCCATCATGATTTTTCAAAATCTTTTTTAACTTTATCTTCTTAAAGAACTTAAGCTGACAAAGAATTTTACCACCACTTAAAATGATTAAATCGGCACCGTTTAAAATGTTTTTAGCATCTTTTATATTCCTGTTGTCAAGCACAATTTTTTCATCAAAATTAAGCCCAGAAAGCTCAAAACTTTCAAAGAAGCAAGACGTTCTTAAATCGTTTTCTTCAAAGTTTGCAGGATTATTGGCAACATAAACAATCCTTTTTGTGTCTTTAAGATATTTCTTTATATTAGTCAAAACCTGATTTGTATCAGGAATAGGTATTGCAATTTTGTTTCCATTTTCTTCTTTAATATGTGTTTCAATACAGCTTGTCAACATAAAAACCATAATTTCACTTCCTTTATTTATTATATCAAAAATAACTAAATCTGTCAATTATTCGGCTTGTTCACAATCATATAATGTATAATATGTATCAAATGCAATGTTGTCTTTTATTTTTTTAGCAAAGTTAATAAATTCATCTATGTTCATGCCTGCAAGCGATTCACGATACTTTTCAAAAGCCTTTATATCATATTGTATTTTATCTATTTTCTGTAGCCTCTCAATCTCATCTTCACTTCTTTTTAAATATAAGTTCCAAAAAGGGTAGATTTTTAGATGTTCATTTAAAGTAAAGTCATGACATGTGTAACTCGTGTCGCTATGATTTAAAAATCTTGCAAGCTCAATGTCTGCTATATTTTCAATTATTGCATGGCAAAAATTGTCACTAGGGAAGTAAGAATGCAATGATTCATGCACAAGATAAACAAGATTATAATTTTTGTCAGAATTTCCGTTTGAATGTCCCCAAACAAGACAGTTATTTCCTAAATTATGTCCTAGCTTTAGTCTAGGGCTGACGATATAGGCAGTCATAGCCAAGCTGTAATCAGTTCTTAAAATTTTCTTTAAAAATTCGTTTATAATGTCACAATTTTCTGCCCATAATTTTTCTATAGTGTCTTTATTTTCCTTAGCTTCAATTAAGAATTTTTTAAAAAACTCTTGTTCTTTAAGCTCGCTTATAATGCCATAGTCAATCAAATTTTTGTCACACATCGGGTTATGTTGCAACTCCATATAAGATTTTTTATATTTGTCCCATAGGTAGTTAGCAAACTCAACAGGCATACGGCTTTTTGAAATCATTTCTCTTGCAATCACATCTTCACAAACCCAAAAATCAATCTTTAACATTTTATCTCCTTGAAATAGTATATCAAAAATCTTTTCAACTGGCAATTAATTTTTGATATATAAAAAACTCTCAAATATGTTAGAGAGTTTTGTTTGCAAAATGTATAGCCGTGTTTTATCTTTCAAGTCCATCATCTTCACCATCAAATGGTGATACTTCTTTATTATCATATTGCTTTTCTACTGAATCTTTTTCAATTCGATATAGAGTGGCTAACCCATTGTTTAACATAATACCATCTTCAATTACAGCACCACGAGAAACAAAGTATTCTTCAATTTCTTCATCACTTTTGTCTTTTAAATACTCATATAATTCTTCGCCTGAATTTAGTTCCATTGGATCTTTTGTTCTATGTTCATCTGTCAATCTAAAAGAGGTAGGTGATATATCTTCTATAGAAAATATTTCTTTTATTTCTTTAATTGTAAGTTCTAGTCCCCAAACAGGAATGGGTTTATTTTTCTTGTCCGCCTCAAGTAATTTTTTATGAATATCTGTGATTTTTCTTAATTTTTTAGGATCAACATTTTCACTAGTTTGCATTTTAGCAAACTTTGCTAAAATATCAATTCTGTTTACAATGACTTTAGTATTCTCGGCAAGATTAGCTAAATTTTCATAACTAACATATTTTTCTAAATTACTTTTGCTTCTCATTTTAACTCCTTTAGACAGTAATCATATACCTTTTATAATACTTTATCATAAATAGCCTATTAAGTCAAGTGAAGTTTAACTTTATAAATTGATGCAAAACTTATCTAAGATATAAAAATTGTTTAAATGTAGTATTTTGTTTAAAAAGCGAAAACTAGCAATAATGTAGTTTTCGCCACTGGTGCCGGTGGTGGGAGTCGAACCCACACGGTGTTGCCACCTCGGGATTTTAAGTCCCGTGCGTCTGCCATTCCGCCACACCGGCATATGATTATTTGATAAGTTTTATTTTTGCCACTTGCTTTATCATGCACGGGACTTTTAAGTTCCGTGCGTCTGCCACTTTCACCCTTAAAACGACGAGCATTTTATGGGAACCCGAATTTCGCCACACCAGCATATACAATAAAGTTTACCTATTTAATATAACATTTACTAAGAAAAAAATCAAGTATTTTTGCTAAGTTTATAAATTAAAATATAAATATTCGACTATAAAAAATTTGATTATAGTTCAATATTATGATATTATAGAAAAAGAATTGGGAGTTAATAATGTTATTTTGTGAAAAGTGCAATTTTTTAACTGATAAGGAATATTGCCCAGTTTGTGGTAGTAGTAAACTACGTCAGGTAAAGGGTGAAGATTTTTGCTATTTCGCGCAGCTAAACACAATGGAATTTGAAATGTTGGAAAGTGCCCTAAAAGAAAAGGGTGTTGATGTTGTAGGAATGCCGTTTTACACAAAACCTGTTATTTATTCAACAGCAGGCAGAGCACAAGCACGCAGGGTATTTGTCCGCTATAAAGACTTAAACAAAGCAAGAGAAATCTATGATTTAATGTTTTCATAATTGAAGCAATAATAAAGTTTTTGGAAATTTTGTTTTTTTTATTTAAATTTTATGTTATTATAAATCTAGGAGAAATCAATGACAAAAGAACTTGAGTATTTAGTAGAGATTGTAAAAGAAGCAGAAAAAATATCAAAAGAAGCATTTTCAGTTAAAACAAAGGGCGGAGAAAATGACTTAATAACCGACTTGGACTTAAAAATTGAGCAGTATCTAATCAATAGAATTAAAAAAGACTATCCGAGCTTCGATATAGTTAGCGAAGAAAATAATTTTAACAAAACTGTCACTGATAATTGTTTTATTATTGACCCTATTGACGGAACAATAAATTTTGCCAACGGCATTCCTTTGTGGGCTATTCAAATTGCCTGTAGAAAGAATGGCAAAACTGTTGCAAGTGTGATTGACATGCCAAATGTTGGGGAATTTTACACTGCAGACGAAAGCGGTGCATATTTAAATGGAGAAAGAATAACAGTTAAAGAAGTTCCTATCAAAAATACTCTTTATGCAATAGATGGCAACAATAATTTGCAAGCGATGATTCGTATGAGAAAATACTCTTCAAATAGAAGAAATTTCGGCGGCGTTTGTATTTCAATGGCTTATGTTGCAAGCGGTCGAATACATGGTGCGGTTTTTAGAAGCGATAAGGCTTGGGATTATGAGCCCGGACTATTTTTGATTGAAATGGCGGGCGGAAAGATAATGAATATTCCAGGTTTTCATGCTGGAGCTATGAACGAAGAATTTTTAAATATTCTAAAACTTGAAACAGCCAGGAAAATAGATAAACCTAATATTTTTGTGCTACATTCTTTGAACGGCGACACTTTGAAAATGTGGGGACAAGATATCAAAAGATATGCCACAGACAAAGAATTTGATTGTTTTATGCCAGAGTTCCCAATAAGAAAAGAAAGCAGCTATGAAAAGTTTGACGAAATTTTATCAAGCTATTTAGAAAGGGGAATTTTAAATGCAAATTCCATTGTGATAGCCCATTCAATAGGCAATCCATATTTTATAAGATTTTGTCGAGAGCACAATTTCATTCCACGTGATTATATCGCGGTGGCTCCAGGTGCTGTATACAATTACCCAAGCACAAGAAATGACTATATAGTAATAGTTAAAGCACAGGCATACTTAAAAACAGAAGATTTTGAGTATGGAAAGAATCTACAAAATGTATATATGCTTTATTCAGATGAAGATGATGGCAATGTAGAAAAATTTGAAAGATTCAAAAAAGATTTTAATACAAATACCATTTATCTGAAAGGCTACAACCACTTTGATGGTTATCATAGGATTTATGAAATACCAGAGCTGATATCGTTGCTAGATAGTTTAATTCAGTAGAAATTTTGCTTAAAGTTATTGAAATATATTATGCTTAAAATTTTTACCTAAAAGTGCAATAAATTCACAATAAATCAGTTTATTTCAAACAGTCAAACTTTAATGTAACTTGTTAATATGTTTGACTTAACTTCTAAAAATACTTAGAAATAATTTGCTTTACATTGGCAAAAATTATAAAAACAAAAAGCGGTCGAATTTGACCGCTAATTTTCTTCATGGAGGTACCACCCGGATTTGAACCGGGGAATGAAGGTTTTGCAGACCTTGGCCTTACCACTTGGCGATGGTACCATTATGGAGCGGAAGACGGGACTCGAACCCGCGACATTTGCCTTGGCAAGGCAACGCTCTACCACTGAGCCACTCCCGCGTAGCTATCGCCTTATCTTAAAACAAACGTAGTAAGTTAAGGTTTGCTCTATTACTATATCAAACTTTTAAGAAAAAATCAACTATTTTTCATAAAATTTTATATTTTTTAAGAAAAAAGTTTTTTAGGCTCAGCCGTTATATATTGTGTATGACAAAAAGAAAATAAAGTTGACATAAATATAAATTTATGATAATATACATATGTAAATATATACATATAAATTAAGGGGAAGATATGGAAACAATGTTTTGGGTATGGCTTGCGGTTATTGCTATATCACTTATAATTGAAATTGTAACACTAGATTTAGTTTCGGTATGGTTTGCCTTTGGTGCACTAATACCATTTATTTTGTCAGCTATTGGTGGCATAGCAGTAGAGATTCAGATCGCTGTGTTTGTTGTGGTTACCGCGCTTCTTATTATATTTTTGCGAAAATATGCACAAAAACTGCTATTTAAAAATATGAACACAAAGACCAATGTTGACTCGCTAGTTGGTAAAACTTATAGACTTCTTGAAGATACAGACTTTGAACATATCGGAAGCGTCAAAGTAAATGATGTTGTCTGGACTGCAGTCAGCGAAGACGGCTCACTTTTAAAGAAAGGTAGCCTTGTTGAAATAGTAAATGTTGATGGAAATAAACTTGTTGTTAAAAAATCATCTAAAACTGAAAACGAAGAGCCTGCTAAGTTAGAACAAGAGAAGAGCAAGGACGAAAGCAAGGATGAAATTAAGGTTGAAAGCAAAGATGTTACAACAGACCAAGCAGATATAGAAATTTTAACAGATACTACCATTCAATCAGACTTGTCTATTGATAAAGTTGATATAGAGACTGAAAGTCAAGAAGATAAAGGCAAAGATACAAACGCAGACGATAAAAAGGAAGGAAAGTAATATGAGTGCATGGGCAATAGTTTTAATTATTTTAGGTGTTTTAATTCTTATAAGTTTATGTATTTCTATAAGAATTGTTCGCCAAGCAACCGCAGTGGTTGTTGAAAGACTTGGTAAATATAGAAAAACACTAGACACAGGTGTTCATCTTATATTTCCTTTTATTGATAGAACAAGCAAACCTATTTCACTTAAAGAAATAGTTGCAGATTTTAAGCCACAACCAGTTATCACAAAAGATAACGTAACAATGCAAATTGACACAGTTGTGTATTTCCAAATAACAGATGCAAAACTCTATACTTATGGCGTTGAACAGCCAATCAAAGCTATTGAAAACTTAACAGCAACCACTCTTAGAAATATAGTTGGTGAACTTGAACTTGACCAAACCCTCACATCAAGAGATACCGTCAACACAAAGATGCGTGTTATACTTGATGAAGCAACTGACCCTTGGGGAATAAAAATCAATAGAGTGGAGCTTAAAAACATTCTGCCACCAAAAGATATTCAAGATGCCATGGATAAGCAGATGAAGGCTGAACGTGAACGCCGTGAGCAAATCCTTCGTGCAGAAGGTGAAAAGAAATCTAGTATCTTAGTTGCAGAAGGTGAGAAACAGGCAAAGATTTTGCGAGCAGAAGCTGAAAAGACCGCAAAAATCTTGGCAGCTGAAGCACAAAAGGAAGCTTTGATAGCAGTTGCAGAAGGTGAAAGCAAGGCCATTGATATGATAAATTCAGCTCAACCAGATGCTGCATATATCACGCTTCAGGGTTTTGAAGCTCTCAAAAAACTTGCAGATGGCAGGGCAACAAAGATAATTGTTCCAAGTGATATTCAAAATGTTGCAGGACTTTTCACAAGCATAGCAGAAGTTATAAAGAGTGATAGCAATATTGAAAAACAAAACAAAAAGGATGAGCCACAAAACTCACCGATAGAAGTTGTTGAAACGAAAAATAAAGCTGACAATAAATAAGAGATACAAATTTATACGATTTGTCACAGTTGAAAAATTTTAGTTCTTTTATATTGACCTGACGCATTATTTAATATTAAAATACATGCGAAAGGAGGTAAAATGAAAGACGCAAAAACAACAATTATGCATGCAGTTAATCTAGTAGTTGGAGTACTTACCTATGTATTTTTGTCTCAACCATATATGGCGGCAAAAGTTGCAGGTTATCCAGTTAGTAGTGGGTATGACTTAATAGATGGACTATTCAACAGCACTGGCGGAACAGCAGCATCAACCATGATGGCATTATCAACATTCTTTGTTTCAATAATTGCTGGACTACTTATAATCTCATCTATTTACGGACTTTTAGTAAGTTTTGACGTTGTTAAAAACGATAAACATACAAAAATCTTTAAAATAGTTGACCTTGTGCTTACATCACTTTTAGTGGTATTTGGTATGATTGCTCTTATCTGCACAGGTGCATATATAAGCGAAACCGTTGGTTTTAGCACATTATTTGCGATTGGTTGGGCAGTTATAGTAAATTTTGTTATAGCAATCCTAGCACTTGCAGCTTCTGTCTTTAATTTTATAGTTGCAAAGAAAAACGCATAATAAGAAAGCACATACCAATAGTGGTTTTCTTAAATTTAAAAAAGCCGAAGATTCGGCTTTTTTATTTTTTTTAATTTCCTTTTTTATTTGACAAAGCACGCTTATAAATACTAAAATATAATCAAGGAGGAAATATGAAAAATTTAAAAGCAAATTTAATGTATTTTTTCAATCTAGTTGTTGGCGTGCTTACTTATGTGTTTTTATCTCAAACATACATAGGAGCTGGAGAAGGGAGACTTTACACACAACTTTTTAATGGTTATGACATTATCGGTAACTTCTTCGAAGGTAATGGCACAGAAGTTATGATGGCACTTTCAAACTTAATTGTTGCAATTCTTGCAGGCGTTATGATTTTAACATCAATCTACTGTATGCTTGTAAGTTTTGGAGCAGTTAAAAAATCAAAGGCTTTCGGATTTGTTAATTTCTTAAACATCATCTTTTCAATAGCTCTTGCTGTATTTGCTGCAATTTCACTTTTCTGCACAGTAGGTTATGTTGGTGGAGATATGCAACAACTATTAACTTATTCAACTGGCTGGGCTGTTATTGTAAACTTCTGCTTGGCTGTTGTATCTATTGTAACAACAATACTTGCTTCAAAGTTTTCAAAAAAGTAATTTAAATAAAAAACATTAGCTTAGTGAAATGCACCTAATTAAGTTTTCAACGTTTTGGATGCACCGCCTTGTGCTAATGTTTTTTAATAATCTTTTTCTAGATTTTTTATAAATTATGTTGCAGTATATGTTTTATAGTTTATATTAAAAAAGCTTTTAGTTATTTCTAAAAGCTTTTTATAATTTATTCATGTCTAAGCGATTCAACAGGGTCAAGCTTAGCAGCTTTTGATGCAGGGTAGAGCCCAGCAAGAACGCTTATAACAATGCTTATAGCGAGTGCTTCAAGGAAGTAATACCACATCATTCTAATAGGTGCAAAGCTAAGAATAGCAGTAAATACAGCACTTAAAATTCCGCCTAGAACAAGCGATAATATGATACCAACAATTCCACTCAGCAGCCCAACTAAAAGGCTCTCAGTTGAGAATATAAGCTTGATATCTTTCTTTCTAGCGCCGATACTTTTAAGAACGCCAATTTCTCTAGTCCTTTCAGACACACTCATATAAAGCACAACTAAAATCATAATAAGTGCAACAACGAGAGATATTCCTGCAATGACGGCAAGAGCGATTGAGAAAGTTGACATCATTTCGCTAAACATAGCTGCAAGTTGTTCTTCAACAGAACCTGACAAGTCCTTTCTATTAGCACTGATATAGCTATTTATAAGGTCAGTTGTTTCTTCACCATCGGTTTCTATAAATAGAAGTGAAGGCTTAAGTCCTGACGGGTCTTGAACGCCAGCGTTTGTCTGTGCTTCAGCCACACAAGCGTCAAGAAAGTCATAATCAATATACATAACCATCATGCCTGAGAAAATTGATACATCAACAATAGCTGTAACTTTAACGTCTTTCACAATAGAAATAAGCACGTCATCATAGGTCATGTTGATAGTCAGCGTAACATAATAGTCACCATTTTCAATATCCTCTGCTGTTTCAAGCCCAAGAAAGTCAATAGCTGCAGAAGAGAGCATGATTTCGTCCATACCGCTCATAGTTCCCGCTATCAAGTTTTCATCAGAATAATATGGCGGCGTCGTATAGGTATAAAGTATCATTTCCTGATTTGCGGTAGGATTAGTTGGCGTTTGCTCTTCGCCGCTGTTTTGGACAGGGGAAATATAACCCATGCTCATCGTCACAGTGCTAAATCCATAAGTTAAGTTTTGATTTTCGCCAGATGTTATTATTTGAAAGTCATTCCCTTGAGAAGAAAGGTAACTATTAATCTCACTTGCAATCTCTTCAACTTCACTTGTTTCAAACATTCGTGGAATCATAGGATTAGCACCTTCTTCAAGCTCATTGCCGTCTCTGTCATAGCCACTTTTTGATATGGTCACGAAGTTCGGATTTGAATAGTCTTGTGCGGTATCATTTATGTAGCCAGTCAAGCCAGAACCAAGCGAGAGCATCAATATCAAAGCGATAAGTGATATTGAAACGCCAACAGCCATCAAAATATTTTTAGTCTTGCTTGCCCACATATTATGGAAGGAAAGTTTCAGGGCAGATATAAACGATAGGTGTCCTTCTTTATTTTTCTTAACTTTTTTAGAAGATTGGCTTTTCTTATTTGCTCCATCGCACTCGACCGCCTGTGCACTCTCGTGCAATTCCGCTCCGCTCGCACGGCTCGCCACCTCGCAAATCTCGCGATTTGCGGACGGCTTCGCCACGCTCGCTTGTCTCTCGTCCATACTTTCATCAGCCGTCATGGCAACTTTCTTCGTATTTTTTACATAATCCGCTCTTTTTTGGTCGCGAATAATTTTGCCATCTGAAATCTCAACAATTCTTGATGATATGCTTGCAACTTTTTCAGAGTGAGTAACCATTATAACAAGCTTGTTTTCATTATCTGCAATGTCTTTAAGTATATCAAGAATCTGAATTGTTGTTTCGCTATCAAGAGCACCTGTCGGTTCGTCGGCAAGAATTATATCAGGGTCATTGATAAGCGCTCTAGCAATGGCAACTCTTTGCTTTTGACCGCCAGAAAGCTGGGTGGGCTTCTTTTTTATGTGGTCCTCAAGTCCAAGTTTTGTAAGTAGTTCAATGGCTTTTGCGTTTTTGACGCTTTCTTTAACATTTGATAGGGTAAGAGCGATAGTAACATTGTCAAGTATTGATAGGTGTGGAATAAGGTTAAAAGATTGGAAAACAAAACCGATTTTTTTCTTACGATAATCATCAAGTTGTTTTTCTTTAAAAGATTTTAGGTCCATGCCATCAATCTTTATCTCGCCGCTATAGTCAGAGTCAAGCCCACCAATGATATTCATAAGCGTGCTTTTACCGCTACCACTTTCACCGATGATTGACACCAGCTCGCCTTTCTCAAAAGACACGTTGATGTCAGTCAGAGCGGTAAATTTTGTTTTATTTTCAAGTTTGTAATCTTTATTGACATTTTTAAGTTCAAGTTCTGCCATAATCTTCTCCTTAGAAATTTTCACCACTTTCAAATTGGCTTGTATAAAGGTCTTTGTATACGCCACCTTTTGCAAGCAATTCCTCATGATTGCCTACTTCAACGATATTACCATCTTTCATAACAATGATTTTATCTGAATTTTTGATAGTTGAAAGTCTATGTGCAATCACAAAACTTGTTCTTCCTTTAGTAAGTCTATCCATAGCAGTCTGAATAAGGATTTCTGTTCGCGTATCAACCGAGCTTGTCGCTTCGTCAAGAATAAGCATAGGGGCATTTTGAACCATAGCTCTTGCAATAGTGAGAAGCTGCTTTTGCCCAGCCGAGATATTTGTCTCTTCAGAAAGCACCATGTCATAGCCTTTAGGCTCAGTTCTAATAAAGTGGTCAACGTTTGCAGCTTTGCAGGCCTCAACAATTTCTTCGTCAGTTGCATCAGGCTTTCCAAATCGCAAGTTTTCTTTTATTGTGCCTTCAAATAGCCAGGTATCTTGAAGCACCATACCAAACAGCGAGCGGACATAGCTTCTATTCATATCTTTGATAGGAACATCATCTATTAGGATTTCTCCGTCAGTCACTTCATAGAATCGCATAAGCAAGTTAACTATCGTTGTTTTCCCTGCACCTGTTTGCCCAACAATCGCTATCTTTTCACCGGGGTGGGCAACAAAGTTGAAGTCATAGATAATCTGTTTGTCAGGGGTGTAGCCAAAGTTTACATGCCTAAATTCAACCTTACCCTTAACTTCTGGAATGGTTAAAGTCTTATCACTTTCGTCAGGTTGTTCTTCTTCGTTTAAGAATTCAAACACACGTTCTGCAGCGGCAACTGTTTGTTGAAGCGTTCCTGAAATAGAACCAATTTGTGAAAGTGGTTGATTGAAAAGTTTTGAATATGTCATAAAAGTGATGATTGTTGCAATGAAAGAAACATCATTATTTTTGATTGCAATGTAAGCACCAACAAGACAGATAAGCACATAGATGATATTGCTTGTAAAGTTCACAATAGGCATCATAAGACCAGAGAAGAATTGTGCTTTTCTAGACACATTTCTTAGCTTTCCATTTATGCCGTCAAAGGTTTCTTGAGCTTTAGCTTCTCCATTGAAAGCTTTAACAACATTGTGTGCTGAAAAGTTTTCTTCAATGTAGCCATTGACGTCACCAAGATATTTTTGTTGTCTTATAAAGTATTTTTGATTAAATTTAACAACAAGTATAACAACAAGCAGCGCAAGCGGAATTTGCAAAAGTGATATAAGTGTCAACTGCCAGCTTATTGTAAACATTGCAATAGGAATACCGATAAGGGTGACGGTTGAGGTAACAAGAGAAGAGAGAGTTCTCTCAAGAGTGCTACCAACGGTATCAACATCGTTTGTAACTCTTGAAAGCACATCGCCATAGCTGTTTCTGTCAAAGTATTTAAGTGGAAGTTTGTTTATTTTAACAGAAATTTCTGTTCTAAGCCTTTTAGATACTCCAACGGAAATCTTGGACATCAAGAAGCCTTGGAAATAGCCTAAAATTGCCGCAACAATATACATTGCAAGGATGATAAGTCCATATTTAGTAACTTCGCTAACAACAATGCCAGCTTCATCAAACAGCATTGTCATCATTTGATTTAAAAGTCTTGGACCAAGCACATTGATAACGGCTGCAAGTGCAGCAAATATAACGGCAACAATAACTGTGTATTTATAAGCTCCAAGTCTTTTTAGAAGCATTTTAAGTGAGCCTTTAAAGTCCTTTGCTCTATCACTTGAATTTACAGTGCGTTGTTTTGCTTTAGTCTTAGTCATTTTCAAGCTCCTCCTTTGATAATTGTGATAGGGCAATCTCACGATATACATCACAAGAATTTAAAAGTTCTTCGTGTTTTCCCATGCCAACTATTTTGCCTTCGTTTAGAACAACTATGATGTCGGCGTTCATAATAGTGCCAATTCTTTGTGCAACGATAACTTTTGTCGTGTTTTTATAAGCTTCGTTAAGTTTTTCTCTAACAACTTTATCAGTTTTATAATCTAGTGCAGAGAAACTGTCATCAAAGATAAGAATATCAGGGTCTTTAATTATTGCTCTAGCTATAGAAAGTCTTTGCTTTTGACCACCTGACACGTTCTTTCCACCTTGAGAGATATGGTAATCAAGACCTTCAGGGAAGTTATATACAAAGTCAGATTGAGATATTTCAATAGCCTTCTTTACCTCTTCGTCTGTTGCATCTTCTTTGCCATAACGTATATTTTCTGCAACAGTGCCACTGAAAAGAATACCTTTCTGTGGAACATAGCCAATCATTTCATGCAGCTCATGCTGAGTATAGTCTTTAACATTTACGCCATTTATAAGTATTTCGCCATCAGAGCAATCGTAAAATCTTGGTATAAGGTTGATAAGAGTGCTTTTACCACTGCCAGTAGAGCCAATAAAGGCTATCGTTTGCCCTTGTTTGACGTCAAAAGATATGTTTTCAAGCACATCAGCATCAGAATCTGGGTATCTGAAATAGACGTTTTTGAAGCTGATAGTTCCTTTTTCTGTAGGCTCAGTTCCATTTCCATCTTTAAGAGAAATAGGGGTGTCAAGGATTTCATTTATTCTTCGACCAGACACAATTCCACGTGGCACAAACATGAATAGAACGGAAAGTGAAGTGAAACTCATAATAATGAAGATAGAATATTGAGAGAAGGCGCTCATAACAGTGAGTAGATATGGATTTTCTCCAGCAAGTAGACCAATAATCCATACAATAGCAAGCGAAGTGCCTTGCATAATAAATGACAGACTAGGTTCAATTATAGCAAGCACTCTATCAACAAATAAGCTGAGCTTTGAGTATTTTTGATTTACATTGTCAAATTTTTCTTCTTGAGTTTTTTCTGCGCTGTAAGCTCGAACAACTTTTAAACCTGTCAAGTTTTCACGGGTAACAAGGTTAAGCCCATCTGTTGCAGTTTGAATTTTTTTGAATTTAGGCACAACTGTAAATATGATCACAGATACAACTAAACAAATTGCAATAACAGAAACAACATTTACAAGTGATAATTGTCCCGCCGAGCTTCCCACTGAAATTTGAGCGATATTGACAATGGCTAGAATAGCGGTGAGTGGTGCTTGCAAACCGAGTGTGATAGTTGTTGTTAAAACTTGTTGAAGCTGAGTGATATCGTTTGTTGAGCGGGTGATAAGTGAAGGTATAGAAAATTTATTTATTTCAGCTTCTGAAAAGTCGTTGACTTTCTTAAAGATGTTACTTCTAACTCTTGCAAGAAGATTAGTTACAACATATGATGAAAGATAGTGTGCAATGATGGTGCATAAAACCACGCCAAGAGCGTAGCAAAGCATTTCAACGCAAGCCATAACAATGTCAGTCCAATAATCTGCAATAGGTGTTGACTGCAAATATTCACTTATTTTAAGTGTGCATTGTGGCAGCGATATATTGCACCAAACCTGCCCAGCGACAAATGCAAGAGTCAAAACGAGAACAATCCATTCTTTCCAATTTAAGTATTTAAATAATTTAAACATTTTTCTTCTCCAAATTTTTAAAATTAGCGGCATTTTCAACGATTTTTTCAACAACTCTTTTAGTTGTATTCAAATCTTCTTTAGATATGCCTTGCACGATAATTTTGTGCCAAGAACTAATGGCAGTATCAAACTGACTAGCGAATTTTCTTCCTTCATCTGTTAGGGTAAGTTTGATATTCCTAGTATTCTCACCATTGCCTTTAACATATTTGATAAGTTTTTTGTTTAATAGTTTAAAAACAATGCGGTGAGTGTGGGCCTTATCACATTCAATATCACGTGTTATTTCTATCTGAGACCTGTCGCCTTCATTATAAAGAATATTCATAAACAGCATTTCAGAACTTTTAAGGTTAAGGTCCTTAAACTCTTCGTTAAGATAACTTTGCAAATGCCTTTTCACAAGTGGAAGTGATTTAAAAATAGACTTATTCATGTCGTGCTCCTAAAGCTTTAGTTATTATATGCAATGGAAGTTGATAAGTCAACTAAAATTTGCAAAAATATTAAAAATTTTTTAAGTAAATTTTGAAAAATAATTTGACTTATTTTTGTAATTTTTGAATAATTGATTGCAAGAGTTAATCTAATATGGTATATTATTTTAAATGGAGGCATATATGGGACTACTAAAAAAGAATAACAAAGTTATAGATCCTATTATACATGATGAAGAGGCAAATTTCACACTATCTAGTGGGGTTCATATACTAAATAAATGTCAAAATGTGTCGCTTAGCGGCTCAGCAGTTGTGCTTGAAAGCTTTGACTGCACATTTAAAGAAATTTCAGGCAAAGCAAAAGTCCAAATGATTGAGAACGGAGAAATTGACACGCTTACGGGGAAAGCTAAAATCGGTCTTTTCAAAAGTGGCAGAATAACTCTTGTGGGCGGAAAAGCTTCAATCACAACAATCAACTCATGCACAATAGATTATGTCAAAGATAAGGCAACTATCGGCACAGTAAATGGCGGTTTTATAAGATTTGTAGATGATAAGGCAGAGCTTGCCACACTCACAAATGGTGAAGTCATGTTTGTTAGAAATAAGGCAAGAATTGTCACCATGATAACAGGCAAAATCACAGGTATAGAGAATAGTGCAAATCTTGTAAGCATGCTTGACGGCAGTATAACATACCTTTTAAACGATGCAAAAGTTGGCACAATGAACAACGGACACATCAATCTTTTTGCTGACGGAAGTGAAGTTTCAACCTTCAATAATGGCAAAATAGACGAAATGATAGGCAGGTCTTTCATCTCAGCCAATATGAACGGGGAGATAGGCTATCAAGATAAACAGACAATTATTCTTTATTCACCACAAGAAAGTGCAAAAAGAATGAGTGAATATAAACAAGAAAAACAAACAGCAGTAGAAAACGCTTCATCAATATCTCCAATATCGTCAGATGGTGAGCAACTTTCAGAAAGCGTAGTCAAAGAAGAAAAACCTGAAGAAGCCATAGGCACTTCTGAAGAAGGAAAGGTCGAAGAACAAAAAGAAATTGTCGAAGAGTCAAAAGAAGCAACGCCTGCTCCCAAAAAGAAAGTGAAGCCAAAACAGTTAAAAATAGATGATATAGAGCAAAAAGAAGAAAAGCCGGAAGAGAAAAAAGAAACTTCTGACAGCACAAACAGTGCAGATGACAACACAAATGAAACAAAAGATTAAAAAAATTGCTAAAAAGTAGTGCAAATCTAGCAAAAGTGTGTTAAACTTATATGACAAATAATAAAAACAATGCACCTTAAAATATAGGTGCATTTTAAATGGAGAGAAATGGATATATTTTTAGATGCGTTGTGGGACGCCACGAAGGACACCCTAATCGTTATACCTATATTATATCTGGCTTACTTACTAGTAAGCTACTTTTCTCATAACAACAATGAAAAATATGCCAAAGTATTGCACTATACAAACAAGGCAGGTCCAGTAATAGGAGCATTTTTAGGCTGTATTCCGCAATGTGGTTTTTCATCTGTTATGAGCCAGCTATATTCAAAGAAGATTATCACACTAGGCACGCTTATGGCAGTCTTTATCGCAACAAGTGATGAAGCTATACCAATCATGATATCAGACCCTGAGTTTATACCAGATCTTTTGATACTTCTTGCAATCAAGGTCATATATGGTATTATTGTGGGATATATTATAGATGGAATAATCAAACTATTCAATAAACGTAATAAAGTGTTGCAATCTAAAACAGAGCAAGTTAACGAGCAAAGCAATAAGCCTGAAGAAAAGACAATAGAGCTTAGCGTTCCAAGTGATATCAGCACGTCCACTGTAGCAACAGAAAATCATTCTGAAGAGAATAGTGAAGAGCAAAAAGTTGAAGAGCATATTCATGACACAGAGCTGTCGCAAGAGCAGAATAATAATACCATAGATAAAGAACTTGAGCAAATTGATTTTAGTGGATGTGAATGTGGGCATAGCCATAAACATAAAAAGCATAAATGTCATCATGGAAGCGAAGAAGAACACGGACATGACCATAGTCACAGCCATTGCTGTGCCACAAATATCTTTTTAGATGCTTTAAAACACACTGCTATCATTGTTGCCTATGTATTTGCCGCAACTTTAATAATAAACTTAATAAATGGCTATTGCGGGGGGCTAGAACCATTGCAAACTGTCTTTACTGATAATGTCTATATTCAAGTATTATTCGCCGCACTTATAGGGCTTATTCCAAACTGTGCCGCATCTGTGTTTATTGTCGAGCTTTTCATGTCTGGCGTTTTATATTTCCCAGCATTGGTGGCGGGGCTAAGTGCAGGAGCAGGTGTTGGACTAATTGTTCTATACACTTCAAACTATAAAAAGATGGGTGTTAATATAATAATAACAGTTATGCTATATTGTCTCGCAGTTATAGGTGGAATAATTATCAATTTTATTCCGATTTGGTGAAAAAAAGTTGACAAAATAGGACATACTAGTTTAGAATTTATAAAACTCTAGGAGATTACAAATGATAAAAGAAGAAAATAATAATAAGCAAGAATTACTAGTTCGAGAACTAGGGGTTTTTGAACTTCGTGGGCTCGCTCGAGAAGTCGGTGTTCCTTCACCAACAACAAAAAAACGAGAAGAACTTATCAGTTTGATATTGCAAAAGTTTAAAGATGGTATGGTCGTCGATCCAAAGCGAAAAGCCAAAGGACGTCCATACAAAAAACTCTCTTCAATAGAAGAAATTGTCAGCACAATGACAAATGCTGCTGAAAATAATATTAAGCCAATGACTTATGAATCTATTATAACCTTTACACAAGAATTGCCTAAGTTTAATTTATCCGATGATGATACAACTTATGTTCTTGAAGGCATAGCTCGTCAAAATGAAGACTATATGCTGTTTTGTTGTGAAGATAAATATGTTTATATAAAAGATATTGACTATGCTGAGAAGTTAAGAGTAGGAGATAAGGTTAAAGTTGAAGCTAGGTCTATTGGTGGCAAGAAAAATTATATTGCTACAAAGATTTTAAGTATAAATAAAATAGAAACAAAAAACTATCAGACAAAAGTCAGCGATAATGGTGAAGAGATAATATCAAATCAAACTTTTCCGTATGGAGAAACTAAGATTTTTGTTGGCAGACGCAATGCATATCTTTTTAAAGAAGACTTATATGAAAATGATAGCTTTGCCTCGCTTACAAAATATTGCAAAGAAAATAGCATAAATTTATTAGTGCTTGCTTTAAACACATCATATGAAAATCAAATAATATTCAAGAATCTTGAATTTGAAAATTTCACAACTCCTTATGGAAGCAGCAACATAGTAAACTTTAATAAGGTTATAGATACAATAAACTATGCACAAAATCTTATAGAGCATGGTGAAAATGTTATCATATTCATTTTAGATATTGTTGAAGTGTTAAGAGCTTTAGATAAATGCTTTGTAAATGAAAAAGGCAGTGAGCATTGTGAACAAACGATCATCATTGCTGATAAAATTTTATCTCTTGGCAAAGCATATAAGGAATCAAGTTCAACTATAGTTTTAGGCTATAATAAGCAAGATAAAGATGAAAAATATCTAAATGAAAATATTTTAAGAATAAGCAAAAAGATTTAATTTTTTTGTATAAGATTTCAAAAATTACACAAGATAATTTCAGTAAAGGGAACAAGATTTTCTTTACTAAAAACAAATCGCAAGGGTGAGATAATTCTCTAAACGGCGATTTGTTTTTTGTTTGTAATAATGATCTTAACAAAGACTTATTATTCTTAATCAAATCAAAAATAATTGACAAATCGCATATATAATGATTATAATAAAACTATGTTTGGTTTTTATGATAGTTATTTCCTATTTTTTGGATTACACATAACGTATTACGGATTTATCATTGCTATAGGCATGGCTCTAGCTGTATTTGTTGCATGCAAAAATGCGAAATATAGGGGATTAAAAACGGACGATATTGTGCTTGCAGCATGTTATGTGCTACCACTAGCTATAATAGGCGCAAGACTATATTATGTGATATTCAGTGACCATAGCTATACCTTTGGCGAAATATTTAGGATATGGGACGGGGGAATGGCAATCTATGGCGGCGTTATTGGCGGCGCTATAGGTGTGATGCTATTTTGTATCATACACAAGAAAAACTTTTTTGATGTCGGAGATATTGCCGCACCAAGTTTGATACTTGGGCAAGCGATAGGCAGAATAGGCTGTTATTTCGCGGGCTGCTGCTATGGAATTGAAGTCACAGACCCATCTCTAATGTGGTTTCCGCTGTCTACTCAAATAAATGGTGTATGGCATCTATCAACTATGTTCTATGAATCTATATGGAATTTTCTAGGCTTCGCAGTCTTAATGCTTTTGATGCGAAAAGCAAATATAAAACAGCGCGGCGTGGTTATGTCGTTATATTTAATCATCTATGGTGCTGGAAGAGCGTGGATTGAAGGTTTGCGTGGTGATAGTTTGTATATTGGCTCAATCAAAGTTTCACAGCTTTTAAGTATACTTCTTATAGTTGCAGGCATTGCAGTTCTAACGATAGTTTATATTTTAACTAAAAAAGGCAAAATTAAATCATTGAAAGAAATGCAATTTGACAAGTTTGTCTTTGAGCAAAATGAACTTGCAAGAAAGAAAAAAGAAGAAAACAAGTTGAAACGAGAGCAACGTAGGGCTTTAAAAGATAAAAAGAAAAATAATGATAATGATGAAGATTTAAATAAAATTGATAGTTCAAAAGATAGCTAAAATAAATAATAAATGCAAATAATTTAAAATTTGATAAAATATGTAATTTTAAAGAGAATAAAATCATATAAAATAAATAATAATATATCTATGAAAGGACGTATTTTTACAATTAAAAAGACAACTATTTTAAGGTTGTCTTTTATAATAAATGTTTTATTATTTATTATATCATCTCTAATTTCTTTTCTTGTGATAAAAAACTATAACCTGTGGTTTTTTATGTTTTGTATATTTATTGGCTTACATCTACTTATAAGAAGTTTTCTTTTTAAATTTGATTCTTCTTGTTATTTTGGCTTTCTCTTGCTGTTTGTAGGCGGTTTTTATCTGTATTGTTTGCTACTAAATTTATCACACTTTTATCCTGTGTTTTTAGTTGTGGCTTTTTCTTTAGCTTCATATTTTACAGCATTTATCTATCATCAGAATTTTCAATATTATCTTTCTTTTTCGCTAATATTCGTGTCTGTCGGGCTTCTTCTTTATATGTTAAATATGATATCAATTTTAATTTTTCTTGCAATTATACTAGCAGTTGTGGTATTATTACTATGTAGATATTTTTTTATCAAATAACAGGAGTGATAACATGTTTTCAACAGAATTTAATGGATATAATAAAAATGAAGTCGATAAGTATATTGCAGATCTAAAAGCTACATATGAGAAAAGCTTAATGGAAGAAAAACTAAAAGTGCTAGAAGCGGAGCGAAAAGTTCTTGAATATAAGAACAAGCAAAAAAATATCATGAAAGTTCTTGAGTCTTTCAAAAAGGAAGAAGCTGAAGGCAACCGCAATATTGAAATTCTAAGGGGTGAGCAACTTAGAATGATTTATCAAAACCTGCAAAGTTTTTTAGAAGAGCTAAACTCTCGTTATCCGGGCATTTTATTGAACAGCACTTATAAAAAACTAATCACAGATATAGAAACGGTTTTAGGTAAAACAGATGCCAGAAAGAGTGAAATAATCAGCACAGGCACCGAAAATGACCCAATGAGAATACTTCTTTCAAAAATGCAAGATAAAAAGCAGCAGGAAAGCCCTAAGGAAATAAGAATAGAAAGGGCGAACTTCGATAGAGATAAAACAAGCCTTATCAAACCTGTGTGTGATATGGAATTGCAAGAAAATGATGGAAATAACGACTATGATAACTTGGTTGATAAGTTTTTAAATACCAAGCCGACTGACGAGAAACCGCTAAAGCAAAATAAACTTCAACAAACAAGTGGTTTTGATTTTATGGAAGCTGTCAACCCACATGAAGATTTAAACGAAATAATGAAAGCCTTTGATTTCTTTAATGACGAGAATAACAAGCCTAAAAGCGGTGAATATAATTTTGACGATTAAGAGTTGTAAAAAACAAGTAAACTTAGATAAGCTTATAAGTTAAGCAAAAGGTTTACTTGTTTTTTATTGTTAAAAATAAGATTAAAATCTCAAAGCCCCACCAGAAACGTCGAAAACTTCACCTGTGATAAATTCTGCCTTATCACTCGCTAAAAAGAGTGCAGCATTTGCAACGTCGCAAGGTCTACCAAGTCTGCGAAGTGGTGTTTTTTCTTTGATGCTTTCTTTTTCTTTCTCGTCAAAACAACTTGTCATATTTGTTTCAATAAAGCCAGGTGCAATAGCATTTACTCTTATATTCAAAGGGGCAAGCTCTAATGCTAAAGCCTTTGTAAGTCCAATTATTCCTGCTTTTGCTGCTGAATACGTACTTTCACACGCGCCGCCATAAAGCCCATAGATAGAAGAAATGTTTATAATGTTGCCGTGCTTTTGCTTAATAAAATATTTAGATAAAATTTGATTACAATATATTGTGCCTTTAAGATTGATGTCTATAATTTTATCAATGTTTTCTTTGCTTTCGTTACAAAGCAAAATTTCAGGTTTGCTTATTCCTGCATTGCAAACTGCACAATCCAAATAATCACTCTCACTAAAAGCCTGCTTTATACAATTTTCAATTTCTTGATAATTTTCTAAGTTCATTTTGAAAGTCTTGATTTCAATATTTTTTTTAGTGCAGTATTCAGCAATTTTATCACAACTATTATTGTTATACGTTGCTATGATATTATAGCCATTATCGGCAAATTCTTTTGCTATGGCAAAACCTATATCTCCAGAAACACCGGTTATAAAAACACTCTTTCTAATCATCTTTTCTCCTTTCTTAAAAATTTTAACACAAAAGTGGTAAATTTATAAAAATAACAAAATATTGTGTTATAATTAAATTATGGAAAGAACAAATGAAGGTATTAATGTAAAAGAGTTTGAAGAATGCAAAGCATGTGGGGATTTTCAAAAACTCGACTCGTCATGCCTAATGCAGAAGGGTAGAGTGCCACTTATTATAATAGGTGAAAGCCCAGCAAAAGATGGTTGGGTTGTCTCCAAAAGGGCATTTTATAATAAGGATGGAAAATTGCAGGCAAGCGGAAAGGTTTTATCGAGGTTACTTGCTATTTTGAATATGAAAATTGAAGATATAAATTTTACCGAGTGTTGTAAATGCGTCATTCAAGATAGAAAAATACTAGACAAATGCTCAAGTAATTGCAAGCATTTTCTATATAAACAGCTAGAAGATTTAAGTTGGTGTGATATTATAATAACACTAGGCTTGCATCCTACACAAACCCTTCTTAACAAAAAGATAGACAGGTTTTCTGACTATGTTGGCAAAGTGTTTAGTATAACTATAGGAAATAAAGAATTTCAATTAGTCCCAATCTATCATCCGTCACCAGTAAATCCGATGGGATATAAGGATAATGTCCCAATATTTAAAATGATAAAAACCATGCTTGAAAGTAATAGCATGAAAAACTAGAACAAGCTGCATATAATAGAACGGAACGTCAATTTATGTTGTTAGTGGAATTTGATTCTAGCATGACAATACCAGAAAAACTTGAATTTTATTATAAACATTGCAATCCTGAATATGCAAAAGAAACCAATAAGAGAAGATATGAAATGATAGCTGACATGCATATCGTTATACAAATCAACATAAAATTAAAAAAAACGCCACAGTCGTGGTGTTTTTTTAGTCTAACCTACGCGGTGTTTTTTTAGTCTAGCCTAGCAAATAAAAAATAATCGTAAAGCAAATGTTTTAAACAATTAAAGTTCGTCAAAAAAGTTCGTCAAATTGTAAAATATATATAAAATAATAACTATTATCTTTATTTTGAATTGGTGGGCAGGGTTGGATTCGAACCAACGAAGACGAAGTCGACGGATTTACAGTCCGTTGCATTTGGCCGCTCTGCAACCTACCCATAAAT